>Ga0364859_10002_pt2 | contig 305317 bp, 260 predicted proteins | sample ExccelAu500001D3_FD_206911 | JGI IMG/M metagenome (GOLD analysis project Ga0364859, IMG submission 206911) | Enriched cells from Trout Bog Lake Hypolimnion, Wisconsin, USA - BchlTB.Aug20.5000.01 .D3 | ecosystem: Environmental > Aquatic > Freshwater > Lake > Hypolimnion/Profundal zone | place... | reverse complement strand
TAGAATTAGAAAAAGTAGAGATGCAAGATTCTCAAACCTTATATTATTCTCCTCATTTCGATTTGAAATACAATAACAATTTTAGTGAGGTAGATAAATATGATATTTCCCTTGATCAATTTATTAAGCAAGATTTAGAATATACTGAGAAGAAAGGAACTAATGAAAACGGATGGAGATTTGAGTTACACGAAGAATTAGTGTTTAAAAATTCGATGAGGCAGATAGAGTTTTTAGGTTCTTCTATCTTTAGGGATAATGAAGTGTTTAGAGAAGTGTTTGATTTACCACAATATGAAACAGGAATACTTCATTTTAGAGACGTAGAAATTCCGGAATTTCATAACACCCCATTCCCATTAAGACCTATTATCAAACTTATTTTAGAAAAAGCTGACGAGGAAAGTAAGAACTGGCATGTTTTCAGAGACAAAAATCTAGGTTTAGATGATAAATTATTACAAGCATTGATAAACAAATACTATTTAGAAAGATTTGTAATTAAAGCATTTCTCTCTGTTGTTGTACAACAAATGGAGAAAAGTAATACTTGGCTCGAAGAAGGGAAAATAGACAACCCATACGATTTGGATATTTTTAAAGATTCTTCTGCAAATGAAGTACTTTTCTACTTTATCAGAGAAAGTTATATCGTAAAGGGAGATTTCAAAAAACCAATTTTTAATTACGAGGAAATACTTCCCTTTTTTGAAAAATTAGATTCATTGTTCGCAAAAGAAACTAATCGAGATTATATCACTCAACAGAGCATTAGATTGAAAATAAATGAGGTTAAAGAGATTATGCAGTTACACAAAAAAATCATAATTAATCTGCGTCATTATTATCCATTTCTAGAAGGGTTGATTCAAAAAAGCGATTATACAGATGGTTTTATTTCATTCAGACCGACTGACAGAAATATGAGTTCTGGAGAAAATGCGATGTTAAATTTCTTTTCAAAGTTGTATAATTTCATTCAGAATAACTTAATAAAAGAAAGTAAATCTTTATCTGATAAACACAATTTTATTTTATTACTTGATGAAGCAGATTTGGGATTTCATCCTGTTTGGAAAAAAAAATATGTTCATGCAATTTTGAAAACAATACCCTATTTTTTTGAATCTCTTGAAGTTATACCCAAATTGCAAATAATAATTACTACACATGACCCCCTAACATTATCTGATTTCCCAACCAATAATGTTGTTTTTTTGCAAAAGGACAATAAGTATTGTGTTGTAGTTTCTGATAACGATAAAAACAAAATACAAAAAACGTTTGGAGCTAATATTACTGAATTATTGGCACATTCTTTTTTTGTAGAGAACGGGTTAATAGGAGATTTTTCAAAATTTAAAATTAAAGAAACTATAGATTGGATAAACCAAAGTAAACAACTTTCAAAAGAAAAGAAAACTACTCAACAGTTTATAAATAATCTAGAGTATTACAAAAAAGTTGTAAGCCTTATTGATGAAAAGGTAGTTAAAATGAAACTTTCGGAAATGATTACTGATTTAGCCCCAGATGATGACTATTACAATCAGATTATTGATAATGAAATTGAGTTTTTAAAAAATAAAAGGAGATAGTTATGCACTATATTGATATTAACCTCCCTAATATAATAGATGCAAGAGACAATCATTATCTTTTTATGCGGTATATCATAAAGAAAAAGTTAAATGGAAATACTTTTTCTGAACTGCCTCCGATTCCTAATATGAACACAATAAATAGGGTTAATGGGATAAAAAGTACGCTTTCAAAATTTTTAAATGATGAGGATAATTTGCGACAAGTATTAATTGGCACTCCAGATGAACTGGATATATTAAAAAGTATGTTTACATCAAAAGGGTTGAAGAAATCTTTAAAAAAATTGATAAACTATGATAGTTGGATAAAAACAGATGATAAAGCAACATACAGACTTTATAATGCGTATCATTTAGCAGAAAAATTAGATATCCCAACATGTGTTTACTGTAATAGAATTTATACAAAAACTGTAATTAGCAGTTCTGGAAATAAAGTTACAAGACCGACATTTGATCATTGGTTTCCTAAGAGTGAATATCCATTACTAGCTCTATCTTTTTATAATTTAATCCCCAGTTGTTCAGTTTGCAATAGTGGTGTAAAAGGCTCTACTACATTTTCGTTATCTACTCATTTTCATCCCTATTTTAAAAACCTTAATGAAGAATTTAAATATACATTCAGCTATGACCATACGGATTATAATAAATTTTCTTTCAAAATATTGACCGAAAATAAATTTTCAGCTGATTCTGTAAATGCTTTTGAATTAGAAGAAATATTTAAAGCTCACGAAGATGAAATAGTGGATTTAAGAAAAATTAAAGATGCCTATTCAGAAGATTACATTGATATGTTAGAAAGTAATATTTTGGGAGGTGTTACATTAGATAGAGATGAAGTTTATCGCTTAGCTTTTGGTGTTCATTTTCAAGAAGCAAAGTTTGATAGAAGACCGTTAAGCAAAATGAAAAAAGATATTTTAATAGAATTAGGAATTATCAAATAAAAAGGAATTTAAAATAATAGCTCAATCAAAAAATACAAGCAATAGGTAATTTATTTAGAGATGTATGGTAGTAGAAAACTTTAAACAAAAATACAATGACGTCCAAGGTAGAAATTCTTTTCATGGTATATCGTTCAAATGGAACGGGAACTATGGAAAAAAGGATAATGGAATTAAGCGATATGGATATACAAGCTCTTGGAAGAGGTAATAGTAACCAACAATTAAAAAGTTGGATGTTATTGCAATTTCCAGGTGCAACTGATGTTAAAATTCAAGTCTATAATAAACTTTTGAAATAATTTATATTCCATGATATGCAGTTTAAAATGCTACCCTCTTTTCAAGCAAAGAATTGATTTTATTGTTTAAGTCCCGAAATTGAGATCGGGTTCATTTGCATTAAGTAACTCATAAAAAATTGTTAGTTCAGGAATTATATCGAGAATTTCAGACTCAGCGATTTCAGCGGTAAAAGAAATCGAATTGTTTTGAATCACCGGAAATACGGCTGATTGTCCCCGAAGCCCATTTAAGAGAAACGCTTTATTATTTAAAGACTCTCCTTGTGTGTAAATCAAAGAATGATTATTAAAAACAACATGGCAATTATTTACAGCCATTTCACATTGTATATTGATAATACCAAATGAAATGGTATTGTAATTGCCTGTAAGAATCCTTTTTGTTTCACCCTGTTTTAGGCGTATCCATGATGCCAACGGCAATAGATGTGGGCTTGCATTGATAATTCCTGAAAGCCATTTATCCATTTGACTTAAAACAAAATTTACCTGATCTTCTGTTGCGTCATCCCACAAGTCGATAAGTTCGATGCCAAATTTTTTATTTTGGAATCGTAGAAAGACCTGATCACGGTCAAGCGGGTAGATTTCTGGCGCTTCGCGATAATGCAAGCGGCAAAGCATCCGTGGAAAAATAGTGTGGTTTAAAAAAGGTCCTTTGCTTTTTGTGTTCTGGGGATTACTAAATAGAAAACGCGGATAGGTGCGTGCCATAAAATTGTTACAAGTTTTTAGTGAGGTTGTGCTCCTCTTTTAAGAAATACAAATTTATGCTATTTTATAATCAAACTATGATTTTTGAATTGTTTAGCAAAAGCCTCTATAAAAGGGTGATTTTATTAGACTTTTAGTAATCTGCAGGGAAAGAAACTGTTTAAACGTATATATTGATTGCCGCAATCAAGGGATTCTCTAATAAATAAAGATTTATACAAGTAATTCTCTGTGTCTATCAAGATACTCAAAGTTGTATCGGCTCAAGTTTTGAATTTTTTCGTTTCCACTGACTCCAATCTTTTCATATGAGGAAGTTTCAATTTTTTCTGAAAGTAAAATCTTCCCATGATGGTCAAAACTAATTAGGTGCTTATCAAACAAAGCATCGTAAGTAGGAGATAATAATATTCCATTATGTACATCAAGCCTTTCTTCATCTGTTGCTTTTGACCATGGTACAATATGTGAAGCAATTAGAATTTCCAATTTATTAAATTTGGTGACAGCACATTCATATTCCCATCTATGAATAATTCTTTTTCTATAAGCACCTTGTCCAACTCTTGAAGTAACAAGTCCTGAACGTTCTGTTTTATTTGGAAGTAAAATATCAGCATAATCAGGTTTGTCTTCATTAACCTGATTGATTTCAAATTGTTCTGGGGAAACAGGTATGTATGCTCCTTTTCTTTTAAAGAAAAATTTTATTCCAACTCGTTCAGTTTTATTAATATCCGGTGTGTCAAAATAACCAATGTCATAGAACTCTAATTCAGAAATAAATTTCACATAACCAATCCTTTCATATTCAAATAGGAAAACACGCTTACCATTATTGATGTGCTCTCTTAATGCTAAATTCCCTTTTACAAATTTCATATCTCCAATCTGACCTTCTCCAGTATAGCTGAAAATATTAGGGTTATCCCAACCATCTTTATATCCATACTGTGATCCGGATTTCCCTGAAAAAATAAAAATATAAGGGACTTTAGCTGAAGGAGCAATGCCTCCTTGACGGTTTCCACCGTAGTAGTCATGTATATCTGACCTTTTGTAAACGTGGTTCGGTATGAATGGATTTTTATCCAATATAGTTTATTCAATCTTTTATCTTTATAAAGATATCAATTCGTTTTAATGTTTTCTGATAAGTCTAAAACTTTTATAAAGTCTCAAAAAGGGTATAATCTATAAATAGTAGGAAGTTACTCTGATTGAATTTGTTGTGTAATTTAGTATTCCATGACAACTGATATTGCCAAAGAAATAGATACAACCTCACAACTCCATCATTCTTTTTACATCCATAAAGAATATATCAACCACGAGGAAATCGTTTATAATGAGATTAATGAGAAGCCCGGGTCTTTCTACCATCTTCATTTCACCAACCTTCACGATTTAATAACTAAAATCAATACGATAATCCCAAACATTCAATGGTCACACTTTAAAGAATTTGAACTGGATGATAACATTGAATGCGTGTCCTTCGGAAAAGTAAAAACAGATAATGGGGTATTGCTGATTCAAGTAGGGAATGAAAATGGTGAGGTTTATTCGCCTGTACATATATCAATAGAACTAACCGATTTCCCATTCGTTGAAGTCAAACGGTTATGTAAGGAATACAATTGGTTTCTATATCACTTGAATTCATTCTCATATTTGGATGTTGGGGACGATAATCAGGTTGAACAGGACTTTGTATATGGAGTTTAAACCGCAATCTTTTCTTTAATCGCCGTTATAATCAGTCCCAAGAAATAAGAGTTATTAAGTGTCCCTTGAATGAGTTTATAATCAACTCTTCGATGTTTTAAACCCTTGGATAATAACAATGGTCGATTGGATTGAAAGACCAATGTTTTGTTATGTGCCACAACCCTGATATGTTCTAACTCGTTGGATACTTGTATGAGTTGAGCGTGATATTGATACATTTTCCTATCGAATATTATTTTCATCACCCATTCCATAACCAAGATTACTAAAATTTATAGCAATTTTGTACTCTATAATCAAGGAGTTTAGAATATTCACTAATTCAAAAATCATGAACGAACCTAAATTAACTCGGAAAAAGCTTTATGATTTGGTATGGTCAACACCTTTATCAAAATTGGCTAAGAACTATCAAACAACTGATAGTGAACTAAGGAAAATCTGTAAGAAGTATGAAATCCCTTTACCCAAAAATGGGTATTGGATGAAAATTCAATATGGTAAGCCTGTCGAAGTTGTAGAACTCAATGAGAATTATAATGGTGCTGATGAGGTTGTTTTTGTCAAATCTGTTGGTGACATTAATCTTCTTACCGAAAATCGGTCGCCTATCGATCTGTTACAATTAGAGATTGAGAATGATTCGAGGGTTAATTTGAAAGTACCTGACCGATTAGTTAATCCGGATAAGCGTATTAATACAATCCGAGATGTGATTTTAAGTGGCAGAGGTTTTAGAAATGATGGAGACATACTTAAGCCATGGGACACATTGAAAATATCAGCAACAAAAGAAGTATTCCCTCGAGCACTTCGATTTATGGATACTTTAATAAAAGCATTAAAAGAAAGGGGACATACTTTGGAAATGAGACACGAATTTACCTATGTTATAATTTTAAAGGAAGAAATTAAAATTAGTTGTAGAGAAAAAGCAAAGAGAATAATTGTTGAAGGAAGATATTCTAATAGTAGTGAGCTAAGAGGAACTGGAATACTAAGTTTTAATATTGAAGGTTATTATAGCAAGGAATGGAAAGATGGAAAACAAAAGCTTGAAGAACAGCTTTCTAATATTATCGCAAAATTGGAATTGGAAGGAATAAGACGTGCGGAAGAAACAAAGGTCAGAGAAAAGTATTGGGCTGAACAAGAAGCAAAAAGAAAGGTCGAACGAGAAATAGAACAAGAAAAGAAAAATATGGTTGAAAAATTCAACTTATTATTAGCCAACTCCAAGAAACATAATGAAGCTGTGATTATTCGAGAATACATTAGGGCAGTGGAAGAAAAAGCAATGAATGGGGGAGAAATGAATACTGAATTGATTAGTTGGGTAAAATGGGCTAATCAGGCAGCTGATAATTATGACCCGTTAGAACAATTGAATCTTGCTATCTAGAGTATATTAATACGTAAATACTCAAAATTTATAACGAGAATTATACTGGAATAAGTTTTAAAAATAGATTCAACATACTCTTACTTTACAAAAAGTAATGCTTGCGCTAGTTCCTGTGCTAGAATTACCTTAAAAAGTATTGATTTTTGATATTTTGCGCTAAAAAATACATTTTAAATAAAATTGGATGGTAACATTGCTGGCCTTACATTTGCACCCCAAATCGCGAGGTAGAGCAGCGGTAGCTCGTCGGGCTCATAACCCGAAGGTCGGTGGTTCGATCCCATCCCTCGCAACTTAATCAAAGGTCTCTGATGAGACCTTTTTAGTTTAAAGTTTATGTACAAAGTGTATATCCTTTACTCTATTAAGTTTAATAAAATTTATATTGGCTATACAAGCAATCTTGAGCAAAGATTACTTTCTCATAATGAATTAGGTAAAAAGGGTTGGACAATTAAATACAGGCCTTGGTCTTTGATTCATCAGGAAGATTATCAAACAAAAGAGGAAGCTCTTTTGCGGGAAAAGAATTTAAAATCAGTACAGGGTCGAGAGTGAATCAGAAAGCTGTTGCTTTTGAATAAGTAGTTTGGCAGGCTCGTATCCGCCTGAGGCGGACGGTGGTTCGATCCCATCCCTCGCAACTTAATCAAAGGTCTCTGATGAGACCTTTTTAGTTTGTAGAAAGTACATTGATAACACAGAAAGGACGGATATTTGCTTAGGTTATAGCTGTGTAAGTCATTATTCATCTGTTTTATCCGTGTTCCTATCCATAAAAAATGAAATCAGGTTTTGTAAACATATTCGGTAAACCCAATGCGGGTAAAAGCACATTGCTCAATGCTATTTTGGGGGAGAAACTGGCTATTGTTTCACACAAAGTACAAACGACAAGACATCGGATCAAAGGCTTTTTAACCAAACCGGGAGAATATCAGATCATTTTTTCAGATACACCCGGCATCATTGAAACAAAGTATAAACTGCACGAAAAGATGATGGGGGCAGTTAAAAATGCCATGGAAGATTCTGACGTGGCCTTATTGATCGTTGATTTGAATGATGATTTTGAAGACTGTGATGCTATTTTTCAATCACTTAAATTAAAAGTTCCGGCTATTGTTATTCTGAATAAGATCGATAAAGCCGCTAACGGTAGAATTGAACTGGGAGAGGCATTTTTTTCCGATAAGCCTTATTGTAAAAAAATAATAAAGGTCTCAGCATTACAGCAATACCATATTCAAAAGGTATTGCATTCGATCATTGAATTACTGCCTCAAGGGGAAGCATTTTATAATGAAGATGATATCAGTGATCTGCCCACTAAGTTTTTTGTGAGTGAACTGATCCGTGAAAAAGTATATGAACTATTTGAAGACGAGATACCCTATCAGGTGGCGGTAATGGTGAATGAGTTCAAAGAAAAGGAAACACTGGTGAAGATCCAGGCAGATATTATTGTGAACCGAGAAACACAAAAGGCGATCATCATTGGTGAAAAAGGGAAGATGATCAAACAGTTGGGTACGCTGGCAAGAAAGGATATAGAAGAATTTATCGGTCAGAAAATATTTTTGGAACTTTTTGTAAAAGTTCGGCCCAAGTGGCGTGATAATGACCTGCAGCTAAGGGAATACGGGTATCATTAATTTAGGTTAAATTTACTAGAAGGGTTGATATATAAGTAAGATTATAGTGATAGAGATGACGCCACAAAAAATTGCTGTGGAACAAAGAATTAATTCGATTCATTAAATAGAGTAACAATATTATGTCAGGTTTTACAGTCGCAATAGTAGGAAGGCCAAATGTGGGCAAGAGCACACTTTTTAATCGTTTATTGGAACAACGCAAAGCGATCGTCGATGATATTAGCGGTGTTACCAGAGACAGACAGTACGGAGTGGCAGATTGGGCCGGCAAAACATTCAATGTTATTGATACAGGTGGATTTGTTCCTGACACAGAGGATATTTTCGAGAAAGAAATACGCAAACAGGTTAGGATTGCCATTGATGAAGCAGATGCCATCATATTCATGGTGGATGTTGCAGTTGGAATTACTGACCTTGATGATGCTATGGCAGATCTATTGCGCAGAAGTAAAAAGCCTGTTTTTTTAGCTGTAAATAAAGTGGATAATGGCGATAGAGAATTGGATGCCAACGAATTTTACAGTTTGGGTTTTGAGACCATATATACGCTGAGCAGTATCAGCGGAACGGGGTCAGGAGAATTACTCGATGCTGTAGTTGCATCCATGAAAGATGATGATGATGCATTAACTGATGGTATGGATCTTCCGAAATTTGCGATTATCGGTCAGCCTAATGTTGGTAAATCATCTCTGTTAAATGCACTCATCGGGTCTGAACGAACGATTGTAAGTGCTATTGCAGGAACTACGAGGGATACTATTCATACACACTATAACCTTTTTCAAAAGGAATTTGTTTTGATTGATACAGCGGGTATCAGAAAGAAAAGCAAAGAGAAAGATGACCTTGAATTTTATTCGATCATTCGTGCTATTAAAGCAATGGATGAAGCTGATGTATGTATGTTGGTTTTAGATGCTGAAAAAGGAATTACGGCTCAGGATGTAAGTATATTCAGTTTAGCAACACGAAAGGGGAAAGGGATTGTTGTATTGGTTAATAAATGGGATCTGGTAGAAAAAGATACTAATACTGCCCGCGATTATGAAAAGGCATTAAAACAGAAATTATCTCCTTTTACTGATGTTCCTGTATTATTCATTTCTGTAAAAGATAAAACAAGGATATTTAAAGTGATCGAGATCGCACTGGAAGTCTACGACAATAAATGTCAAAAAATATCAACATCAAAACTGAATGATGTAATGCTGAAAGCAGTTGAATCTTATCATGCCCCGGTTGTACGAGGTCATTCAGTTAAAATAAAATTCGTAACTCAATTGCCAACAGTGGTTCCGTCATTTGCATTTTTCACAAATTATCCAGATGATATAAAGCTTCCTTATAGAAATTATCTTGAAAATCAACTCCGTACACATTTTAATTTAAAAGGTGTGCCAATCAGGATATTCTTTAGAAAAAAGTAGAGGAAAAAAGGGTTAGCAAAATTTGCTCAATTCAAACCTGATATTATCTTTGCGCAAAATTTAACAAACCAAAAAACAAGTACAATGAAAAAAGTTATCGCATTATTGGCTATTGCAGGTTTCGTAGCATGTAACGGTGGTGAAACAAAAGCACCAGCTGCTGACACAACTAAAGCTGCTGTTGACACAACTAAAAAAGATACTACAGCCCCTGCAGTAGATACTACTAAAAAAGATACTACTAAGAAAATGTAATTTCAAAGTACTTGGTACTTGATATTACTTCTTGCAAGAAGATAGTCCCCCGGTCTCAGACTCGGGGGATTTTTATTTTAGCCAAATGATTCTATGAGTGTTTTAATATCCTTTTGTACAGGATAAAACGAGATTAATTTCCGGATCACAGTCTCAACCAAAGCATCAGGACAACTGGCACCGCTCGTGATGAGGATTTTAACAGGGTGTTTTTCGGGAAGAAAATGATGAATATGCGATTGTTCTTTCGTCTTCCAGTTGCACGCAATTAATTCATGCTGATTGATGATCCTGTCAGCTGAATCAATAAAATAAGTTGGCAATTTCTTTTCACATAATTCTACCAGATGAGAAGTATTACTGCTATTGTAACCACCAATTACAATAGCTAGATCAGCTTTTGTTTCCATCATAGCCGAAACTGCAGTTTGATTATCATTTGTGGCATAGCATAAAGTATCTCGGGTATCTGCAAAGCGTTCTTCCATATTTTCGTCAGTTAACTGATAATGCTTTTTGATCACCTGCTTCAGGTAATCTGAGATCTCCTGCGTATCTGTTGCCAATTGTGTGGTTTGATTCACTACACCAATTTTCCTGAGGTCTTTTTTAATATCAAAACCTTCAGAATATCTTCCCTTGAATTCAGAATAGAATAATTCGGGCAATTTTTCACCATTAATATACTTTCCCAGCTCAATGGTTTCATTCATATCATTCACGACCACAGTTGCAGTATGTGAAGATGCATGTGAAAATGTTGCTCTTGTTTCTTCATGATTTGGTTTGCCATGAACAACAATACTGTAGCCTTTTTCAGCGATATGCTCACTTCTATTCCAAACCTTTTCAACGAAGGGGCAAGTAGTATTATATTTTTCTGTATGAATGCCTTTTGCCTGCAGCATCTTTTCAATATCCAAGGTTGTCCCAAAAGCAGGGATCAAAACAATATCATCTTTTGTAATAGTTTCAAAAGGAATGATCTGTTTGCCATAAGTGTCCTGTAAAAACTGAACACCTCGGCCCTGCAGGTCGGCATTGACCAACGGATTGTGTATCATCTCACTCAATAAGAAAATTCTTTTGCCGGGATTTTCTTCAATAGTATTGAATGCGATCTCAATGGCATTCTCAACCCCATAACAAAAGCCGAAATGACGCGCCAAATAGATTTGAATCGGGCCAAAGTCTAATAGCGTAGGGCTGAAGTCTTTTTTCAGTTTATCGTCCAGTCTCCGCTTTTGTTTTACAGCACTGATAAGAGAGCTGCGGTAAATATTGGGAACATTAAATTGCTTCATCGATGAATTGTTGAAATATATGCTTTAATAACAGCTGTAAATGTACAAAGATCAGCTTCAATTATACTTTCGGGAACGTTTCCGTAGATATTTAGGCTGAAAAGGAGCAGGCATTTTAATTTTATAACGACTAATGTATTGCAAAATGAAAAAAGTAAGATCAAGATTTACGGGATTATTTATTGCATCTCTCTTTTTATTTTCTGTTCACAGTTTTTCACAGGAAAAAAATATTGATTATTATATTCAGCATGCCCCATTCAAAATGCCCGATGTTGTTGTTCCTGTATTTGCCGATAAGAATTATTCCATTAAAGATTATAATGCAGTAAATGATGGTAAAACCCTCAATACGGAAGCATTTGCAAAAGCAATAGATGCCTGTACAAAGGCAGGTGGCGGCAAAGTGGTGGTTCCCCCAGGTACCTGGTTAACCGGCCCGATCGAATTGAAAAGTAATGTTAACCTTCATCTTGAACATGGAGCCCTTATTCAGTTCACAAAAGATCATACACAATATCCCATCATTAAAGCAGGAAGTAAGAGTAATACATTCACTCCCGCTTCACCAATTTATGGATATGATCTCAGCAATATTGCTATCACTGGTGACGGGATCATTGACGGGGCAGGTGATAGCTGGCGGCCTGTTAAAAAAGAAAAAACAACTACCGCTCAATGGAGTGAAATAATAAGAACAGGAGTGGTTAGTAAAGATGGAAAAGTTTGGTGGCCAAGTTTTGATGCGATCAGCGGGGAAGAATATATGAGAAAATTAAAGGAAAGGACGAATACACCTTCCGCACAAGATTATTTACCTGCAAGAGATTATTTGCGCCCTTATATGTTGTATTTAGTGAATTGCAAAAATGTTTTGATCGAAGCTGTTACTTTAAGAAACAGCCCCAAGTTTGTTTTTTATCCCAATCGTTGCAGCAATCTTACAATGGACAGAGTAAGCGTGTACAATGATTGGTGGGCACAAAATGGGGATGGTATTGATATCAGTGCATGCAAAAACGTTATGGTGTATAAGTGTAATGTCAATGCCGGTGATGATGGCATTTGCATGAAAAGTAGCGGGCTGAAAGATATGAGCAATCCTGTGTTAGAGAACATTGTAATTGCAGGCTGTACTGTATTTCGTGCACATGGTGGTTTTGTAATTGGCAGCAACACAGATGGAGGTATGCAAAATATTTATGTGACTGATTGTAATTTTATTGGAACCGATATGGGCATTCGTGTAAAAAGTAATGCAGGTAGGGGCGGATTGGTTAAAAATATTTATGTTGAAAATATTATGATGAAAAATATCCTTCATGAAGCGATATCATTCAATACTTATTATGAAGATGTGCCTGCCGGGAAAGATGCGAAAGATGTGAAGACAACCGTTGCTGATAAAATCCCTGAGTTCACTGAATTTTATATCAGCAATATTAGATGTGATGGCGCGAAACAGGCCATTTCGATTGTTGGATTAAAGCAACAACCTGTGCACCATATTTATTTTGATAATATGTACATCAAAGCAGATAAAGGATTTGATTCTGTTGACGCATCTGATATTGACCTGAAAAAAGTAACGATCAATTCTCCACAGCCTATCTATAATACACATGGCTGTAAGAATATTAATATTAAAGAATAGTAGTTAAAAGGTATTACCCAAATTCTCCGAAATAAGAAATCCCGCAGTTGCGGGATTCTTTATTTTACAGTCCAATCAATGTAACAATCTTTTCCAGATATATTTGATCTGTTTTATCAAAATCATTCAGCAGATCACTATCAACATCTAAAACACCAAACACCCTATTATTTTTAAATAATGGGATAACAATTTCACTTTTAGACAAAATGCTGCAGGCAATATGCCCGGGAAATTTTTCAACATCAGGAACGATCAGTGATTTTGCTTCTTGCCAGCTACTGCCGCAAACACCTCTTCCTTTTTTTATACGGGTACAGGCAACGGGTCCTTGAAATGGCCCTAATACAAGTTCTTCATTTTTAACTAGATAAAATCCAACCCAAAACCAACCGAATTGTTCCTTCAAAGCAGCAGCCACATTGGCTAAATTAGCGATCAGGTCAGGCTCGCCGTCTAATAGCCCTTTTATCTGCGGTAACAGGTTTTCGTATTGGTCCTGTTTGTTTCCATGCACTATTGATAAATCTTCGGCCATAAATAGTAATTAATAACTAAAAAATAAAAATAGAAAAACTAAAGTGGAAAGCTAATATTTTTTGTTGAGCAAACTTGTATCGCTGGTGCACAGGAATAAACTGCCGTCATTAAATGTTTTGATGGGTATCAAATATTTTTTTTGTTTGAGCTCATTGAGAGAAAGCAGATCAAAATTTTCTTCCGAATTAAACCAGATTAATTTAAATATGGGTGTTGCATTTAATGAGATCACTTTATTGGTATGCACTCGCTCTGGCAATGAAAAAACGGATCGCCCTGTATAAAAATAAACAGCGTGATTGGCATTCGAGAAAACAGGAATAACAGGATTGAAAAAACTGCTGTCTTTCTGTAAATAATGTAGTGTTTGCGAAGCTTTCCAGTCGTCTTCGGTATAACCTCCAATGCCGCCTTCCGCTTCGCTTTTGTAAGTTATTTTATCAACTGAATAATGCTGCAATAATAAAACTATCGACAAACCGATCATCACGACCGCAAAAGAAATTTTGATTGCTTTATTACTGATGTATTTTACGATCCGTGCTACACTTTGCGTAGTGAACCAGATGAATGAAATAAACAGAGGGGATAATAATCTTGCATTGATGGGTTCATATCTTGAAACTGTTGCACTGATCACCATGAACCAACCGAATACTAAAAAGAAAACCGTTGCAATATTTTCAAAACTTCTGTAACGTGTTTGTTTGAATATACGATAGATGAATGTCGCCAATACAGCAAGTAAAAAAATAAGCCCTAATAAAAAACTGAATGTTTTGGTGAAAGATGCAAATGGCAACCAGTCGCTCAGTACGGCACCAAAATATTGAATGTTATCATGCAGAGAAACAATTCCCTTTTGTCTTTGTCCGGTTAATAAACCCGTTGAAAATTGATTTCTGATCAGATTGATGGCCAATAATGAGATGCTGATATAACCGAATAATACGAGATGAAATATTTTATTCTTCCAGGTTAATGTTGCAAAACACAAAATTAATAAGCTGCCCGTGCAGATCAATGTAACCCCTGCATAACGTGTAATGCAGCTAAGCGCTGCAATACAGCCGATGAGCAATAAATTTTTTACAGAACTGTTCAATAGATAACGATGCATGCAAATGATGAAAAGTATCACCCAGAGAATGAATAGCGTTTCGGACCATAGCATGGAATAAACATCTGTTAAGCATGGACTTAAAATTAGGATCAGCAGTACAATTGCTTTATATAACCTTGATGTTGCTGTAAATTGTTGCATGATGCAACCGCTCAAATACAAGACGATCGCAAATAAAACTCCGTTTAAAACAGGGGCAAAAACAATTACATCGATACGTGTGATGAATTGTATGATTCCTAAAAAAATGGGATAGAAAACAGGAAATAAAACCATTGGCCTATTATCATAGCCCAACAACCATTTACCGGCATTGATATTCCTTGCCACACTAGTGTACATGATGGAATCGGGCGAAATGCCGATACCGCCATAATGGGTAAATAAAAGAATCGCTATGAAGCCTAACACAGCTGCCAGTAAAGAATCATAATTTTTTTTCAGCGACAAAAAAGAAGCCATGACCGGATCGTATTTATTCCATTGCGAATGTACAGCGTTTAAAACTCTTTTAATTATCCTTGCAGCAGCCAAAAATGCATAGTATATTGTTTTATTATTTAAAAAAACGATTGCTATGCAAGGTTTAATGATGCATTATCCGCTAACGGTACCATCGATACTGGATCATGGTTATCGCGTATTCCCAAATAAAGAGGTCATCAGTATTCTGCCTGATAAGACAAGGCATTGCTACACATATGCAGACCTCTATAAACGAAGCAAAAAATTAAAGCATGCTTTGCAGCACAAACTTCATATCAAGCAGGGAGATATGATCGGAACTTATGCATGGAATCACTATCAGCATCTGGAATTATATTTTGCTGTTCCGGGTGCAGCTGCAATTTGTCATACCATCAATATCAGATTGTCGGCAATACAAACGGAATTCATCGTTAATAATGCTGAAGACAAAGCCATTTTTATTGATGCAAGTTTGGTTCCCTTCTTCGAAAATCTGGCACCATTATTTGCCACTGTGGAAGCTTATATTATTTTAAATGCGCCTAAAGATTTTTCAACAAGTTTACCCAACGCTATCGATTATGAGGATTTTATTGCTGATGCGCCTGATGACACAGCATGGGTAACAGTTGATGAGAACGATGCTTGTGCCATGTGTTATACCAGTGGCACAACGGGATTGCCGAAAGGTGTTTTGTATTCACATCGTTCATCATGGCTGCATGCCGTTATGATGTCTTTGCCTAATTATGCAGATACATCAACTGAGGATCGGATCCTGGTTGGAGTACCTCAATTTCATGTAATGGCATGGGGTATCCCTTATGGGGCTGTATTGTGTGGCGCCGTTATCGTATTACCTTCTTCACATTTGCATCCCGATCCATTTATTGAAATTATTATCAATGAAAAGATCAATAAAGCAAACGGTGTACCTACCATCTGGCAAGGTATTTATGCAGCTTTGAAAAAGCATAATTCGATAGATACATTTCCATTAAAGGAATTTTTAGTGGGAGGTGCAGCAATGCCGCCAATGCTTATCAATAATTTTCAAAACGAGTTTGGCATTAAAGCAGTGCAGGCATGGGGAATGACGGAAACCTCACCGGTGGGAACTTTAAGCAGACTGCAACCTCATCATGCTTCTTTATCAGATCAAGAAAAAATAAAGATACGGGCATTGCAAGGGCAGGAAGTTCCCTGTGTTGAGATAAGAATTGTTACGGAAGATGGGATCATCGCAGCAAGAGACGGGAAAACGGTCGGTGAGATCCAAGTCAAAGGAGTTTGGGTGATCAGTTCTTATTACAAAACAATTAGCCATGAAAATTTCAGTGAAGACGGCTGGTTTAAAACAGGCGATGTGGGCATTATCAATGAAGAGGGTTATTTGCAAATAACAGACCGTACCAAAGATCTGATCAAAAGTGGTGGTGAATGGATATCAAGTGTAGCGCTGGAAGTGGCTATCATGGCACATCCTAAAATAAAAGAAGCTTCAGTGATTGCCATTCCTGATGAGTTGTGGACGGAACGTCCGCTGGCTGTAATTGTTCTAAAAGATGCCGGTGATACACTTTCTGTAGAAGAATTGGATCTGTTTTTATTGCCATTATTCGCAAAATATCAGTTGCCTGATAAACTTTCTTTCGTGTACGAAATTCCCAAAACAAGTGTGGGTAAATTTGATAAAAAAGAAATGCGAAGATTATATTCTGAAGGAAAATTAGGATTATAACTTTATGTTGTAAAATCAAAACAATGAAAAACATATTTGATCAAAGCGTTGCGCAGGAAATAATTGATCGCATCAATAAACTAACGCCATCTACACAACATCTCTGGGGAAAAATGAGTGTGGCGCAAATGCTGGCACATTGCAATGTAACTTATGAATTGGTATATGAAGAAGGCAAGCATCCCAAAGGCAATGCATTCATGCGTTTTATTATTAAATTAATGGCAAAAGATATGGTTGTTAATGAAAAGCCTTTCAAAAAAAGTATTAACACGGCACCCTTCTTTATTATGAAAGAGGATAAAGATTTTGAAACAGAAAAAACAAGATTAATAAATTTCATTACTAAAACACAGGAACTGGGGGAAGCTTATTTTGACGGCAAAGAGTCGCATTCATTTGCTGTGTTGAATAAGACAGAATGGAACAATATGTTTTATAAACATTTGGATCATCATCTACGACAGTTCGGAGTGTGAATAATTTGATTCTGTTTTGAAGAGTATAAGAGCACGATATAACGACTGCTACCAAGAAAAATCACTTCCCGCCCCCTAAAATTTAGCCATCAAAATTTGCATCGCTATATTTGCCGCATGCATTATGTTTCTGTAGAAGGTTTAACCAAGAGTTACGGTATTAATCCGTTGTTTAAGAATATTTCATTTCATATAAATGAGGGTGATAAAGTTGCGCTGATCGCACGTAATGGTGTGGGAAAATCGACCCTGCTTCGCATTTTGAATGGTGAGGAGACGCCAGATTCCGGAAAATTATTTATTCATAAAGATGTCACTGTGGCTTTATTTGAACAGGACCCTAAGTTTGATGAGAACAAAACGGTTCTGGAGAATATTTTCCATACCAATCATCCGGTATTGAATGTGATCCGGGAATATGAACTGGCGACAGACAGTGAAGACGGTGAAAAAATGGTGGAATTATTCGGTAAAATGGATGATCTGAATGCCTGGGATTTTGAAGTAAAGGTGAAACAGATCCTGACCAAACTGAATGTGCATCATTTGGAGCAGGCTGTCAGTGACTTGAGTGGCGGTCAGCGTAAACGGGTAGCATTAGCGAAAACATTAATTGATATTGGGTTTGATCATAAGCACACTTTGCTGATGATGGATGAACCAACCAACCATCTGGATGTCGAAATGATCGAATGGCTGGAGAATTATCTGAACCAGGAAAATGTGACCTTATTATTGGTAACGCATGATCGTTATTTTTTGGATGCGGTGAGTGAAGAGATCTGGGAACTGGAAAGAGAGAACATCTATGTGTACAGAGGCGATTATGAGAATTATGTAGAAAAAAAAGCGGCACGTGTGGAAAGTGAATTGGCTAGTATCGATAAAGCGAAGAATGAATACCGAAAGGAATTAGAATGGATGCGCAAACAACCGAAAGCCAGAACAACAAAAAGTAAAAGCAGGCAAGATAATTTTTATGAAGTAGAAGCAAAGGCCAAACAAAAAATAGAAGATGCGCAAGTGCAGTTACAGGTAAAGATGAGCAGACTAGGTGGTAAGATTGTTGAGATGAAAAAAGTGAACAAGAGTTATGGTAACCTTCCTATTTTAAAGGGCTTCGATTATACTTTCAGCAAAGGAGAAAGGATTGGAATTATCGGCAAAAATGGGGTAGGTAAATCTACATTCCTCAACATGCTGCAGGGACTTGAAAAAAATGACAGCGGTAAGATCAATGTGGGTGATACTGTTGTGTTCGGAAATTTTTCTCAGCTGGGCCTGGTGTTCAAACACAATATGCGTGTAATTGAATATGTGAAAACATTTGCAGAAAATTTCCCATTGGCCAATGGGGGGAGTTTAAGCGCGGCACAGTTCTTAGAACTGTTTTTATTTACACCCGATAAGCAATACACATACCTGAATTCATTGAGTGGCGGTGAAAAAAAGAGATTGCAGTTATTGATTGTCTTATTCACCAACCCCAACTTTTTGATCTTGGATGAGCCTACCAATGATCTTGATCTTCCCACATTGGCAGTGCTTGAAAATTTCTTAAGCGATTATCAGGGATGTGTGCTGATCGTTAGTCACGACAGATATTTCATGGACAGATTAGTGGACCATCTATTTATTTTTGAAGGAGAGGGGGAAGTAAGGGATTTTCCCGGAAACTATACCCAGTACAGGCTCTGGCTCAAGGATAATGAGAAGAAAGATAACAAGTGGCAGGCTCTGGAAGATTTTAAAAGCAAGGGAAATTCTATTGAAGAAGTTACAAGTAACAAGTTACAAGATTCAAGTTCCAAGGTTCAAGCTGCAAGTAATAGGAAACCAACATTTAAAGAGAAAAAGGAATTTGAGGACTTAGAAAAAGAAATCGCTTCACTGGAAGCAGAGAAAAATAAAATTGAAGAACAACTCAGTAATCCTGAACAGGCTTTTGAACAATTGAATTTATTAAGCAAAAGAATAGGAGAGATCAGTTCCGAATTAGGTCAGAAAGAATTGAGGTGGTTGGAGTTGAGTGAACTGATGTAAAGGATGAAAATTGAAAGTTGTGAATCGCAAGCTGTAATTTTCTTGGCTTGCGATTCACGATTTTATTAATTAAAGGATATCAGTTCTACTTCAAATATCAAAGTGCAATTTGGACCAATCTCGGCACTTACTTGTCTTTCACCATAACCCAAATGCGGAGGAATAAAGAAACGCCATTTACTTCCGGTTGGCATTAATTGCAAACCTTCTGTCCAGCCTGTAATTACCCGGTTCAGCGGAAATGTTGCAGGTTGTCCTCTTTGTACACTGCTGTCAAATACGGTTCCATTGATCAATGTGCCATGATAATGGCAGGTAACACTATTGAATGCCTTTGGTTTTTCGCCTGCACCTGCTTTGATCACTTCATATTGTAATCCGCTTGGCAATTCGGTTATGCCTTCTTTTGTTTTATTAGTTGCCAGGAAATCTTGTCCGGCTTTTAAATTTTCTGCTGCTTTTTCGTTTTTCATTTGCGCTAATTTATCTGCGATACCCATACAATTATTTTTGCGAAAGTAACGGATAGATGCCAATAATCATTCGGATTAAGCTTGCTCTGCACTAATTTTGTTAGAGAAGCGATTTTGTCATCAAAATATTTTCAGTGAAACGAGTGCCGCCATTATTATTTTGGTTTATTGTTATTCTCGCCATCACCATGATCGGTATCATTGGATTTATAACTGTTGAAGGATACAGTTTCTTTGATGCATTATATATGACGGTCATCACTATCACAACTATCGGCTATGGTGAAGTGAAGCCTTTAACACATAATGGAAGGATATTCAATATTTTTTTCATCATTACTTCCTTTGCCACATTTGCGTATGCGCTAACAAGATTAACCCGCTATGTTGCGAGCGGTGAAATGCAATTGTATTTTAAAAACAGAAAACTTATGTTATCACTCAATCATCTCAGTGAACATGTGATCATTTGCGGTTTTGGCCGCAATGGGCAACAGGCTGCCCAAACACTAAAAGCACATCATGTAGAATTTGTTGCCATAGATTATCGGGAAAAAAATATCGATGATTTTTTGGTATCAGATCCTCATCTGCTTTACCTAAAAGGCGATGCAACCAATGATGATATGTTAAAGAAGGCGGGAATTGAAAAGGCGAAAAGTTTGATATGTGCTTTGCCAACAGATGCGGATAATGTTTTCGTGGTGTTGTCGGCACGATCATTGAACCCCGATATTCATATCATTAGTCGTGCTACACAGGCAAGTGCTGTTGCAAAACTAAAAAAAGCAGGAGCCGATAATGTGATCATGCCCGATAAGATCGGAGGCACACATATGGCAACGCTTGTTACAAAACCTGATGTGGTAGAGTTCATAGATTATTTATCAGGCGACGAAGGAGAAAGCATTAATATTGAAAGTATCGGATATGAAAAGCTCCCTCCCGAAATAAGGGACGGGTCTTTAAAAAATATCATGGACTGGAAAAAGACGGGCGTTAATTGTATCGGAGTAAAACACAAGAACGGAAAATTTTTAATTAACCCGCCTGAAGATACTATTATCTCTGAAGGAATGAAAGTGTTTGTGCTGGGTACACGTATCCAGATCCATAAGATGAAACACAATGTAGGAGAAGAATAAGCTTTGGAATTAATTTTTGTGTTAGACTATCAACATTGGCTTCGTCATTCTGCCGACAAATACAAGGTCGGCTGTAATAATTTTTTCAATGCTGAGAGATAAAAGATATCTAATTAAGAAAATCAACTTTTCGCCCCTGTAATACTTTTGTTTTCTTTTCACTTTTATCCATATCACTTTGTTTTACCATCAGTTTCACTTCAGATACACTTGAGCAGTTTACACAACTTACACGATATACCTGTTTATCGTAATAAACTTCTGCAGTACCGTCTTTCCAGTTGGTACCTGTAAAAACAAAAAAGTCGGGAGAATACTTGTTGTTGATGAACTTAAAACTATTGATGCTTCCTTTTTCAAAACTAACCCTGAAGCCGTCATAATCAACAGAATCAACAACACATGGCGTAAGTGCAGGAACAACAATTTCGTTGGTGTATCTGCCGTTCTCAAATTTTACTACACCCGCTTTTATTTCTGCCTTGTTTACATCGATATATCTATTGAGTACTACCTGCTGATCAATAAAGAACTGCACTTTCTTGACGTCAATATTATAAGCTTTTAATCTGTTGTAAAGATCTCTTGTAAATGGAACATAGGTATTTGTGTCTATTGCCGGCTCTACCATTTTTGGTGCTTCCACTGTCTTAACAGGCAACTGCACTTTTTTGTGGTGGCTGCATGATACGGCGAAGAGGGCAACAACAGATAAAATCAATAGAGACAAACGTTTCATAAAATCAGAATTTCAAAAATAAAATTAAACAAGTTTTAGTTTTTTTAGCGATATACTTTCCTTTTTCCCTTAATTTTTGATTAAAACGCTGGTTTCTTCCTGTTATTGTTTCATTATGGGCAATTCAATATGTGTTGGATATTTTTCAGTGCAATAAATAGTATGTTCTGCTTTGATGAAATCAGATTCGTTCGCTTCAAAAATATTAGAAACAAACTTTTGAGGATTACGATCAATTACGGGGAACCAGGTACTTTGGATCTGGATCATCAAGCGGTGTCCTTTTTTGAAAGTATGATTGATCTGATGAAGATCGATCACAATCTCTTCAGGCTTGCCCGGGACAAATGGTTCAGGTTTTTCAAAACTCTTTCTGAATCTTCCTCTGAATACTTCCATCGCAACCGGCAATTGATAATTGCTCATTGATAAACTTTTATCGAATGCAGGATAAACATCGATCAGCTTCACAATAAAATCAGCATCCGTACCAGTGGTACTGGCGAAAACATGTGCAGTTATTTTACCGGTAACTGTCATGTCTTCCGTTAATGAATCAGCTGAAAAACTAACAACATCCGGTCTAGAATAAACGAAACGCTGGTCTTCTACATGCCATGTTCTCCATCTGCTGCCGAGTCCGTAAGTGGCTTCAATAGGGGTGCTTCGATAAGGAACCGGTTTTTTAGGATCACTCACATACGTTACTGAAGCTTTTTCGGCATTGGGCTTACTAAACGATGCTGTATTATCAGATTTTGCATATAAACTTTTTATAGTAGCTTCTTTAGGAGGCCATGTATTATATGATTTCCATTGATTAGATCCTGTTTGAAAACAATTTGCCTCATTGAATTTTCCGTCACCAATGCCCTTCAACCAGTAATCAAACCATTTCTTTTGTAATGCCTGAAACCAGGCTGCAGTATTACTTCCAAATGCGATCTTTCCTAAGCTATCTGCTTTTTCTCTTGACCATTGCCCATGATTCCACGGACCTAAGACAATATAATTACGATTGAACGTATCTTTCTTTTCCATCGCGGCATACATCAACTGTGGACCATTCATATCTTCCTGATCAAAATAACCACCAACATGCATCATTGGTATTTCTGGGTGTGTCACATAACTCAGGGTTGAATTTTTTTGCCAGAATGAATCGTAATTCGGATGCTGAGTAAAATTGTTCCAGGTAGGGATTTTATTGTGGAGATATTTATCATTTACATTTTTTAAGGAACCTAATTTTACATACCAGTCATAGAGGTCGTATTGCGGAAAAGGGAAATCACTGTCTGTAGTTTTGTCGTATTCTACTTCATAACTGTATTCCATGCCATAGCTTAAACGGAATGCACCGTTGTGATGAAAATCGTCTCCCAAAAAGAGATCACCCATACATGCCTGTTCTGATGCGGCTTTCAGTGCAGGATGCGGGTCAATGGCACCCACCAATGCCAACCAACCCGGATAAGAAACACCATATATACCGGCCTTGCCGTTGTTATTTGAAATGTTTTTTACTAGCCAATCAACAGTATCATACGTATCAGTGCTTTCATCAACCTTGCCTTTTTCTTTTAAATGGATGATGGGTTGATGGATCTCCATCGTCCCTTCACTTTTGTATTTGCCCCGAATATCCTGCAATACAAAAATGTATCCTCCTTTTCCTAAAACAGAAAAACCGGTATAAGTAATATTTAAATTATTTCCGTCCTTTACAGGGATATCTGCACCGTATGGGGTTCTCTGGATCAATACAGGGAAAGACTGGGCTGTGTTATAAGCCGGAGCAAGGATGACTGTAAATAGTTTTGTGCCGTCCCGCATGGGTATCATTACACTTGTTTTCTTATAAATCGTGAAGCTGTCGATTTGTGCAAAACCCTTCATGCAAAAACCGATCAGAAGCAGTGCTATAAGCTGTTTTTTCATAAATTCTGTTTTAGAAAGATTAAATATAGTCAGGAATCTGTAATGCAGGTATTTGAATAAAAATGATGACCGGAAAATGTAATAACTGATGAAAAAAAACAAGATTGTATATTTAGAAAAATAAATCAAGATGGAAGAAATTGAGATCCCTACAGAACATCTAACTGAAACCATTCAGGAAAAAGTGGAAGAAGAAATGAAAAAGGAAGAAAAAAATGAAACGAGCTGGTCTATGTATGTTGCTATCTCAACGGCATTCATGGCTGTTTTTGCAGCAATATCAGGGTTGATGGCAGGTCATCATTCCAATGAAGCACTGATCGAACAGATCAAGGCCTCGGATCAATGGGCCTATTATCAGGCAAAAGGAATTAAAGGAGAAATAAAAGCTTTAGAAGTAAGCCTTTCAAAAGCCGTACCAGCAGATGTTGATAAATACAAGAAAGAGCAGGAAGAAATTAAAAAACTAGCTGAAGAGGCCCAGGCAGCATCAAAACATGAGTTGGGCGAACATATCATCCTGTCAAGAGCGGTTACACTTTTTCAAATCTCTATTGCGATTTCTGCTATTGCTATACTAACGAAGCGAAAGCAGTTGTGGTGGTTAAGTATGATCATTGCTTCCGGAGGTTTAGTGTTCTTTTTATGGGGGTTAGAAATTTTCTATTTTTTTTAGAAAACTGACAAAAGTCATTTTTTGCAACAATTTTAACATGCATTTTTGTGAAACAAAGTCCAAATATCCTTTCCCTTAAAATATGTGACCTGTTTTTCTAATCAGGTTTAAGTTTGCTTAATATGAGAAATATAAAAGGCTGTCCCTTGTTAGGTTTGGGGTGGCCTTTTATCGTTTTCAGAACTCTCCTAAATACATGACCATACTGGTTATACAGCATTTTTTCTGCCCCATAAAAGTTTTGCAAAGGTATAAATAATTGTATTTTTTTCCTTTGATCAAGGTCATTGGAAGACTTTCTTTTTCGAAGGAAATTTACCCTGTAAAAAAAGCTGGTACTTATGAACATGCCAACAATAACAAATGGTAAGCAGAGTATCTTCAAACCTCTGCTTAATGATTTTTTTGATATTGATCCGTTCTTTGGCGGTAGCTGGTTGAAAAAAATGGAAGCCCAGGTTCCGGCAGTGAATATTGCAGAAAATGAAAAAGACTATCTGATAGAGGTAGTAGCTCCCGGTTTTAAGAAGGAAGATTTCAAGATAAAAGTAATGGATGCTGTACTTACTATCAGTGCAGAAATGGACAATGAAAGCAAAGAAGAAGAAAAGGATTATACGAGAAGGGAATATAGTTTTAATTCTTTCACACGTTCGTTCAGTTTACCGGACAATGTAAAGGATGATGAAATTGCCGCCATGTATTCTGATGGAATTCTAAAGCTTATTATGCCTAAAAGCATGGTAGAAAAGAAAATGTACAAAGAAATTTCTGTTAGTTGATTTACAAGAACAAGTGTTAGGATGATTTGAAAAAAAAGAGGCTGTTTTGATTAAGAATGGCCTCTTTTGTATTAAATGGCATAGTATTCATGATTCAATTAGTTCACGGTTTGTTTCGGGAATTTCTAAAACCAAGTCTTGGCCATAGGCACTGGCGGGTGTTTGATAACCGGTTTTGAAATCATCGTTAAAAATTTTTTGGGTGATGATCAAACTGCTGTAGGCAGTTAATGTATAACCTTCAGGTCCTGTAAATCTTGCCTGGACAATTTCTCCATTTAAATTTTCAACTTCACCCCATATAAGGCTTTTGCTTTTTAATCTTGTTTCATCGCTAGGTCCTGCGGGTTTTGCATTTATTTTTCTTTTCACATAATTGCGAACAAATGTTGTTTTCAATAGCCAATTATACAAATGCTGATACTCTAATAATTTAAACGTCTTTGGTGAAACACCTGTATAGGTCTCAATATTGGGTATTCCCGTTGTATAATAGGCGGTAGAAACATCACCCCACGGGATCGTCATCACAAATATTTTTTTCAACCCAAAATCAACCCATCTTCCTTTATGTCCTAATGGCTTTCCAATGATCTTTGCATTTTCTCGAACCGCTCCGCCTTCACCTAATCCTTCTGCCATCGTGATTGCAGTGCCATGAGAATAACTGCCGCCAATACTTGCAAAAGCCAATTTTAAATATTGAGCATCCGGCAATTTGTTTTTTAAAAACAATGCCATGCAATCAGTTGGTACAACATCAAAACCAACTCCGGGCATGATCGTAATTTTATTCAATAAAGCAGCTTCATGATAACGTTTTGCCATCTCAAAGACCTCGATCTCGCCGGTAATATCCAGATAATGTGTTTGGGTGGCAATGCATGCTTCGATCATTTGTTTTGCCGTATGCCTGAACGGACCGGCAGTATGCAAGACCAGTTTTACTTCGGATAATATGCGGTGTAACTTTTCTGTATCATTTAAATCAATGATTCTATAAGGCAGTTTCAGGGCTTCTGCCAGCGGGCGAACTTTTGCTTCATTTCTTCCCGATAAAATGGGGGATAATCCATAGCTCTTTGCCAATTTAGCAATCAGTTGGCCTGTGTAGCCATTGGCACCATAGAGAAGGAATGACTGTTTCACATTGTAATATACTAAGTAAAATCTGCAATAACACTCATTCAATATTAACTATTGATGAAAACCCAATGCCTCAATATAGCCTTTATTGCCGGTACAATTTTTAAATGAAGCGTTTAGAAGAAAACCTTCTAATGCTTCTTTAATTTGACCGATCTGTTTGGGTCTTGCTTTTCTGACGTCTTCAAAACTTATTCTTGCAGTATCTGCAAATTGAATGATCTGGTCGTAATATTTGGGTGCAGTAAAAGTGATGATCCCTCTGCTGTTGTCCATTTTTTTATAAGGCCAGTAATGCCATCCGATATTTTCTTTTTCCAATACCTGTCTGAATTGCAGCACCCAATTATCATCGTTCTCGCCTGTTTCACCACAATATATGGGTACTTGATATTTGTTGCTGAAATCTATATAATCCTGAATGACCTCTTTTTTGGGAGCTGTCCAGTATTTATGAAATGTGTACACGGCTTTATTGTCGAATGGTTCGCCGAAAACTTTAAAATTAGAATCCCATTGCGCACCGCCCAGGAATACAAGATGATTGGCATCTACCTCACGTACAGCCTTAGTTATTCTTTTGAAAAGAGGTTCTAATAAAGGATTAAAATGTGCAGCATCAAAATAATGAGCAATCGGTTCGTTCAACAGATCATATCCGAGTATTGCCGTTTCATCTTTATAGTGCAATGCGATCTTCTTCCAGACAGCAATCGTTAACTGCTGGCTTGCCTCATTATCAAATAAAAATGGAAAACCAAAGCCATCATCAATATTATCACCCGTTTGCCCTCCCGGGGCACAATGCATATCCAATATCACATAAATATTTTCCTGTTTGCACCAACTGATCACCTGGTCCATTAATTGAAAACTACGAACAGAACCTTTATCTCCTAAATATTCTTCATCGGTAAATAATTTGTAGTGAAAAGGGATACGAATGCTGTTAACACCGATCGATCTTAAATAATGAATATCCGGTTGCGTAATATAAGTATTCAGATATTTTTTCCAGAACGCTGCTGCATCATCTGGCCCGATCAATTCATTCATTACTTCCTGTATCAATCTTGGCGAATTTGCATTTTTAAACTTGAACATATAACCTTCCGGTACTAACCAGTTGCCAAGATTGGTTCCTTTCATCAAAAATGGTTTTCCATCCACACCAATGATCTCTTTGCCTTTAACAGTAATGAATTTCTTTGTTTGTGCATTCAATATACTAACTGATGCAATGGCGATCAGAAGTAGTAGATGTTTTAGTTTCATAAATAGATCGATTAAGGGATATTGAATTTTGCTTTGATATCGTCATACACTGCAATCAGTTTATTGGAAGTACCTTCTTTCTCGAAGATCTTTTCCCAGGTATTCAATGGTTCCCAGATAAAAGTTCCGATCATCTTTTTATTAGGTATCCCGAAAGCAACATCATTTACCTCTTGTTTGTGTTCAGAATATTCAACCACAATGATATCTTGTTTAAATCTTTTTGCCAGATCAGTCATATTATTCTGCAGGTCGGGGATCGTACCATGCCATTTTGGATAATAAGATTGACCAATTATATCGAAAGAAATATTTCTGTCGATCATACTGTCGAGAAATGCTCTTGATTCTTGGTTTTGACCGCCGCATGCAATATGAAGCATCAGTTTTATTTTCGGATCAACTTCTCTTACAGCTTTTGTTCCTGCATTTATTAATGCAGCAAGGTTATTGATTTGATTAACATTTCCATCAGGCCATAAAATGCCATGATTTATTTCATTGCCCACCTGTACCATATCTGGTAAAGTATTTTGTTGCTGTAATGCTGTCAGCACTTGAACTGTGTAATCATGTACTGCCTGTGCCAGTAAAAAAATATTCAGCTCTTTCCATGCAGCAGGTTTGAATTGTTTTCCGGGATCTGCCCATGTATCGCTGTAATGAAAGTCCAGCAAGAATTTCATGCCTGCATCTTTTATTCGTTTTGCCATTTGTTTTGTATGTTCCAGATCGCAAAAACCCTTATGCGGCGAATAGCCGCTATCAACTGCAGGATCATTGAAAATGCGTAAACGGATATAATTAAAGCCATGATCTTTTAAAATGAGAATAGCATCTTTTTGCACACCCTTATCACTGAATTTAATATCCCTTGCTTCCAATTGTGGCAAAAAAGAAATATCTGCGCCCAACACTTTTTCAGGAACTTTTACTGAATTGTTTTGAGCAAAATTTTTCGTAAAAGGAATAAGCAAAAGCAAGAAGGGGATAAGCTTTTTCATATGACTGATTGAATATCAAAATTAGTATTTAAACCCTTTTAGTGGAAGAGATTAAATGATAAAAGTCATAACTGTTATGCAGTCTCTAAATGGGATTAGTGAAAGTAAAGGGTAAAGATTTTATTATTCGGATTAAGCCAATGCATATGTCTAATTCGCTACTTATTTTCTCTGAAGCACTTTTTATTTATCGATCAGTAAGATCCCTGTTTGAGTAATATCGATGGTATGCGCTTTATATAAAGCACCAACCGTCATTTTAAAGGTCTTTTTGCTCATGCCGAAGAAACTGTAAATATCTTCGGGACTTGATTTATCATGATAGGGTAAATACCCGTTATTTTCCTGGAGTAAACGAATGATCTTGCCTGATTCGTCTTCCACACGCTGATAACCCGGCTTGCCAAGTACAACGTCAATTTTGTTATCAGGTAATATCTTTTTGATAAAACCTTTTAACCGATCCCCGATATTAATGTCTTTAAAGATCTCATTGAAATGCAGCAGGCCTGTATGAAGATTATTTATGATCATTACATAACCCAGATCGGTTCTTCTGTAAACTAAAAGATCCACCATTTCCAATTCTTTCACCGAAATATTTTCATTAGTCAGCTGCTGTTCTATTTTTTCGGTTGCTGCTGCCCGGCCGGTTTGCTGATCAAGATAGATCTTAACCAGATACTCGCCACCGGGATGCATGCCCAGCAGTTGCTGTGATTTTGCAACAAAGAGGTCTTTCATCAATCCCCAATCCAAAAAAGCACCTGCACCTGTTGTGCTCACACAGTTTAGTAAAACTATATCACCTACGATCCCTTTTGGGTCTTGTGTTGTTGCGATAATGCGGTTATCGGAATCGTGATACAGAAATACTTTCAGTTCATCACCAATACGAAGGTTTCTGGGGGCAAAACGCTTAGGCAGTAAAATGCCTTCACCGCCGTCGTCCAGATAAAAACCAAAATCCACTTTCCGGGTTACTTTTAATGTATTATAATTGCCAATTTGTATCATGATTCATCAAATTAAAAGAAGTTCAAAGGTAAGCGGATTCGTGCGCAATAAGTTTAGGGCTGTAAAATCCATCAATTTTCTTCTTGTATGTATTTGCTGTTTTTTAAAAGCGGTTGTTTCATCTGCACTGTTAAACTTGATGGCACAGACATAATACTGACAAAAAGCATCGATATGCTATCATATCTGCTGTATTTTTACCGCTTTATAATTCGATTCTGATTGTATTTATAAATCTATTATTTTTTGAAAGCAGGAAGTAACGCCATTGTGAGACTGAAAAAGCAAATGATTCTGTCTGTCATTTTACTTTCTTTTGTCACATCTTCTTTAGCACAAATAGGAACTGAATTTTGGTTTGCTGCACCTGCAATTTCTTCAGGCCATGAAAACACACCGATTGTTTTCAGGATAACAACTTATTCGCAGCCTGCCGATATAACGATCACCCAGCCTGCCAATCCATCTTTTTTCCCTTATACTTTTCATTTAAACAGTAATACTGCTGTAACTGAAGATTTGACCAGTCAATTATATACAATTGAAAACAAACCGAGCAACAGCATTTTAAATTATGGTATCAAGATCACATCAACAGCCAATATTTCGGCCTATTACGAAGTAGGTCATTCATTGAATCCTGAGATCTTCCCATTGAAAGGTGATGTGGCCAAGGGGCTGAATTTTTTGATTCCATCTCAAAACATGTTCAATAATCATCAGGGACTTATTCCTGCTGCAAATAATGGTTTTGTAATTGTTGCAACAGAAGATAGTACAACAATTACCATAACACCCAGCAACAATGCTGTAGGGCATTCGGCCAATACAGCGTTTCAGATCACTTTAAATAAGGGACAATCCTATGCTTTGGTTTCATTAAGTTATTTAGGTACACTTCATTTAGGTGGCTCAACGATCGTAGCTGATAAACCCATCTGCGTTACGATCTATGATGATTCGATCGAATATAATACCAGTTGGGATCTGGCAGGAGATCAAATCGTTCCGGAAATAAATACCGGTAAAGAATTTATTATTGTGCGTGGTGCACTAAATCATCCGGCATACCCTAATCAGGACTTTTATTTTATATGGCCAACAGTTGATGGAACAGTTATTTCTGTAGGTGGAGTTCAGGTAGCTACTAAGAATAGGGGAGAAGTATATGTGGGAACAATCAGCAGTTCCAGTGCATATATCACAACTTCAAACCCTTCTTATGTTTTACAATTTACAGGTGTTGGAACTGAAGTTGCCGAAACTTCGCTGCCCAGTATAAAGTGCACCGGTTCGCAAACTGTTTCATTTGTTCGATCCACATCAGAAGCATTTTATTTGAATTTATTATGTAAGACAGCTGATATAGGAAATTTTTCTTTAAATGGAGATAATACTAAAATCACCGCTTCGATGTTCTCACCCGTACCGGGTACCGGCGGACTCTGGCAAGCAGCCAGGATCGATGTAAGTTCTCAATCACTCAATTCAATCATCATCGCAGGCACAACGACAACTGTATCGAACAGCTCTGGTCTTTTTCATCTAGGGTTTATAAACGGAGCTTCTTCAACAGGAGCAAGACTGGGATATTTTTCAAATTACAGCACCGTTCAATTATCACCTGTTATTACATCTGCATCCTGTTTGGGATCAAATATTCAATTGGCAGCAACATTGTATCCGGCCGTTACTTATTTATGGAGCGGCCCGAATAATTTTTCCAGCACTTTGTATAATCCTATTATTCAAAATGCAAAAATGACCGATTCCGGCATGTATAAAGTGACTGCAAACATTGCTGGATGCGGAACTTCCGTCGACAGTATAAATGTGGCCGTTCATTCATTGCCCAGCATCAGTTTTGTAAAATCACTCGACACTGTTTGTTATAAAAGTTCAAAGAATGTCAATTTTACATTAACCGGAACTGCACCTTGGAACTTAGTTTATTCAGATGCTGTAAAGAATGATACACTCAAAACGATCATACAATCAACTTCTTATTTTGTTGCAGCACCCTTGGTCAATACAGTTTACAGCATTATTAATATAACAGATTCTAACACCTGCACAGTGGATGCAACAGTTATTCCGCAAAAAGATACTTTGATCGTTAATAGCCTTCCTGTTGCGAATTTTGGTTATTCAACTATCCACTGCGAAAAGAATGCAGTGACATATACAGATAGCTCTAAAGCGAATCTTGATTCGGTAATACATTGGTATTGGATCATGGGTAATGGCAGTATCAGGGATCTTTCGGATAATAACCCTTTTAAAGAAACATATCCCGTTTGGGGAAATTATACAGTGAAATTAGCAGTGCAATCAAGTATGGGTTGTAAAGGTGATACAACAAGCAAAGTCATCACCATTCATCCTTCGCCAACTGTTGGATTCAGTTTGCCTGAAGTTTGCCTGAATGATGCATCTGCAGTGTTTACTGATACTACTAAAATGATCGATGGTTCTCAGTTGCAATCTTTTCAATGGAACTTTGATGCATCAACAGCATCCCCGACTGTTCCCTTAAACAAATATCCAACGCCATTAACATCCATACAGCAATCACCATCGATTCATTATAATTTCTCGAGTAATTATCAGGTAAAAGAGATCGTAACATCGAAAGACGGTTGTATAGACAGTGTTACAAAAGCCTTCACTGTAAATGGTGCGAAGCCTCATGCAGCATATATTGTTTTGGACTCAGTAAAACTATGCAGCAATAAACCGGTGCAATTGCAAAATTTTTCAACTGTTGATTTTGGAAATGTAACAAGGACAGAAGTTTACTGGACTGCAACTATCGACAGCATTGATGAAAATCCTGATTCAGGTAAACTGTATCAACATTTGTATCAGAATTTTCAAACGCCTGCCACTAATACATATGCTGTAAAAATGATCGCACGATCCGGTAATTCTTCTGTTTGTGCCGATTCGGTAACAAGTATTCTTACACTGCATCAAAGCCCAAAAGTGGCATTCGTAGCTTTACCTGGCATTTGTAATGATACTACTGCAAGGCAAATAACCCAAGCAAAAGAAACTACAGGGTTCGCAAATATGCCGGGTATATATGCGTATTACGGATCGGGAGTAAATGCAACAGGATTATTCACCCCACAATCTGTTGCAGCAGGAACTTATCCGATCAAATATGTATATACAACCAACACATTTGGTTGCAGCGATTCAGCAACTCAGGACGAGATCGTATGGCCATCCCCTGTTGCAAAATGGGGTGTGAACTCACCCGCCTGTGAAACAAATAATATTTTGTTCACTGACTCGTCCATTGCCAATTACAGTAATATCAAAAATAGATATTGGAGTTTTGGTGATGCAACGGATACTATTATTTCAAATAATATCCCGTTCACAAAAAAATATTCAACTGCCAATAATTATACGGTCAGTTTAAGGGTGATGACCGACAGCGGTTGCAGAAGCAATTACAATACCCAGATCATTAATGTTCATTATTTACCCAAACTAAATTTCGGATTGCCTATTATTTGTTTACCTGATGGCAGAGGACAGTTCACTGATTCAACAACCATCGGCGATCATACTGAAAATCTTTTCACTTATCTCTGGAATTTCGGAGATCCTAATGATGGAACCGCATCTTTAATAAAAAATCCGGTTCATAAATATTCCGCATTAGGCCCATATAACGTCCAATTAAAAGTAACATCTCTGGATGGATGTAAAGATTCACTACAACAACAACTCATTACAGTGTATCCACAACCCAAAGCTGATTTTATAATACAATCTGCTGAAGTTTGTATGGCTGACAGCATTCATTTTTATGATGCCACAACAGGCTTTACGGGTTCAATAAAAGCATGGAAATGGGATCTTGCAGAAGGCAATACGGCAGCAACACAAAACCCGGCACGGCAATTTGCAGATTCCGGAACATTCATAATCAGTTTATTTATTGTTGATGCAAAGGGTTGTGTAAGCGATACTGCCGTTAAATCAGTTGTTGTTGATCCTTACCCGCATCTTTCATTGCAGCATAATGTACTGGTATTGGAAGGGGGTACTGCGCAATTAAAACCGAATTATTATGCAACTGATTCTACATTCAACTGGTCGCCGGCATTGTATTTAGACAGCAACAATATAGCTTACCCCGTTACAAAACCATTGAATGATATTACTTATAAATTAACCTTAACGGGTAAAGGAAATTGTGCGGTGAGCGATACGGTACATGTAAAAGTATTGTTGGCGCCGGTTGTTCCCAATGTCTTTTCTCCAAATGGTGATGGTATCAATGATACATGGGTCATTCAGTATTTGGAAAGTTATCCGAATTGTGATATTCAGATATTCGATAGAGATGGACGTATTGTGCTTCACTCACAAGGTTATTATACACCCTGGGATGGAAAAATAAACGGCAAACCTTTGCCTATCGGCACTTATTATTATTTCCTCAATCCAAGAAACGGCCGTGCAATTATCAGCGGTTCGGTAACAATTATTAGATAGAACAGCTATGAGCTTTTAGCCGCGAAGGTTTGCTCGAAGTTCTTAGCTCGCTACTCATAACTAGAAAGTATAAGACTGCGACGCAAGCGATGCTGCCATGAAATAATATTGCCGGCAACAAAATAATTCACCTACGTTTTCCCTTCATTTGCCGCCGTTTTGTATGTAATAGCCTAAATACACTTGCACAGAAATATGCAGTAAATAGTTTTGTGTAATAAAATTAAAAATATGGAAGACAAAAATATTCACAGAGAAAACGGAAGGGTGATCGGTGGTTTAATACTAGTTGCAGTTGGTGCCGCACTTTTATTACGCAGAATGGATTTTCCGATACCGGATTGGTTATTCACCTGGCCGATGATATTAATTCTGGTGGGGGTTTACACCGGATTTAAACACAATTTTCAAAATGCATCATGGATCATCCTAATGGCGATCGGCGGATTTTTCTTATTCGACAGGATTTTCATGAATGTTAGTCTGGAGCCTTATTTCTGGCCACTGTTCATCATTTTTATAGGAATGGTTTTCATTCTTCGCCCGAGAAGAAATAAATGGTGGGATCAAAACCGTCAGCAATTCCGTAATGACTGGAAAGACAAATGGAATTACAAAGTTTCAAATGATGATTCCGGGGATTATAGTGCCGACAGTAATGACTATTTCAGGATCAATTCTGTTTTTAGCGGTGTTAAAAGGACCGTTCTTTCTAAAACATTTAAAGGCGGTTCTATCTCCTGTGTATTTGGGGGAGCAGAAATTGATTTGACGCAAGCCGATATCACTGGCAATGTGATCATCCGAATTGAAGCGGTATTTGGCGGTGCAAAAATATTAGTGCCTTCAAACTGGGTGGTACAGAATGAGATCGATGGTGTTTTTCACGGTGTGGAAGATAAACGTAATTACGCGAACACTGCTGCGATGAATACCGATAAAGTGCTTGTGTTGAAAGGATCAGCAGTGTTTGGCGGCATTGAGATCAGGAGCTATTAATTTTTTAATACCAAAACCAACCACTATGAACTGGTACCTTGCTAAAATTGTTTATCAGATCATTTGCGACAAAGGATTTCATACGCCGCAATTCGATGAACAATTAAGATTAATTTACGCCGAAGATGATCTGCATGCTTTTTATAAAGCGAGATTGATAGGCGAACATGAAGATGACCGTTTTTTGAATCATATCAACAAACCCGTTCACTGGAAATTCATTGATGTTTCAGAGATACATAAATTGGATAATTTAGCAGATGGTGCAGAAATGTATTCCAGGATCAATGAAGAACCTGAACCTGAGAACTTCATTAATGTTACCAGACGAAAAGCAACTCATTTACTGGAAGACTGCACTTACCAAACCATTAAATTAAACTGATCCATTGGCTTCACTTAATAAAAATAACGCAAAATATATTCCCTTTTTTATTGGGTTTGCCTTGCTCTGGATCTTCATTCAGTGGAATGTATTATTGAAATTCGGTATCACAGAAACGGAAGCGATCGTAGACAGTTATCTCAGTAATATCTTATTGGCCGCATCCTGTTTTCTGGTATTCAATAACATGAAGTACTATTTACCGAAGAATGAAAAGTATTGGTATATCGTAGCAGTAAGTTTTGTATTGAGTTGTTGCTGGCTGATACTTATAAGGGTAATTCTATGGTATATTTTCAAGAGCGATGATCATTATTTGGCGACACTACAACAGTCTTCTACCATTCGTTTTGGTTTTGCTTTTTTAATGATCGGGTGTATGTCAACCATTAGTTTATTATGGTACACGCAAAAAGACCAGCAAAGAACCGTTGAGCAGCAAAAGGAAATTCAGCAATTGGCAAAAGATGCCGAATTGTTCAAACTGCGGCAGCAATTGCAACCGCACTTTTTATTCAACAGTTTAAATTCTATCAGCGCATTAACTGCAACGCAACCGGAAAAAGCAAGACATATGATCCAGCAGTTATCGGATTTTTTGCGCGGCACTTTAAAAAAAGATGATCAGCACAAGAACAGTCTGGAAGAAGAACTGCAATATTTAGAATTATATCTCGACATAGAAAAAGTAAGGTTCGGTCACAGGTTAAAGACAGAGATCAATGTGGAAGAGAATATTCAGCAGATGGAATTGCCTTCACTGATCCTGCAACCCGTTGTGGAGAATGCGATTAAGTTTGGACTGTATGATACGATAGGAGAAGTGACCATTTCCATCACCGCCAAAAAAGCTGATGAAACATTGGTGGTGACCGTACAAAACCCATTTGATGCAGAAACTGCACAGCCCTTGCAGGGAACAGGTTTCGGCCTGGCATCCATCAAACGGAGATTATTTTTATTATTTGCAAGACAGGACCTGCTGCAAACAAAAACAGAGAATGACCATTTTATTACAACAATTATTATTCCCCAAATTATATGAAGTGCATAATCATAGATGATGAGCCATTGGCAAGAATGATGGTGAAAGAATATTTGCAATCTTATCCTGATATTGAAATTGTACAGGAATGCAATGACGGGTTTGAAGGCATTAAAGCGATACAGCAATTCCAGCCAGATCTTATTTTTCTGGATATTCAGATGCCGAAGATCAATGGATTTGAAATGCTGGAGTTGATCGATGATCCGCCACAAGTGATCTTCACCACTGCATTTGAAGAATATGCCATCAAAGCATTTGAAACACATGCAGCCGATTATTTATTGAAACCTTTTTCGAAAGAACGTTTCGATAAAGCCATTCAAAAATTATTACAGCAAAAAAATAATGCGGTCAATAATACAAAGGCCATTGTTGAAACGGCATCGCAATCAGCAATTCAATCCAATCGTATTGTGGTGAAGGATGGCGGTAAAATAAAGATCATTCCGGTTCCACAAATTCAATATGTGGAAGGGGCGGATGATTATGTGAAAATTCATACAGCAGATGGTGTATTCTTAAAAAAGAAGACCATGCAATATTTTGAAGACAGTTTGCAGCAGCAGCAATTTATTCGGGTGCATCGTTCCTATATCATCAATACACAGCTTATCACAAGAATTGACCCGCATGAAAAAGACAGTCATCTTGTTTTATTAAGCACCGGTGCCAGATTGCCGGTAAGTAAAGCGGGCTATGCGAAGTTGAAAGAAGTGTTGGGGATATAAAATCAAATAATGTTTAAGATAACTATTTTCTTTTGAAAGAATTACTAAAAGCATTTACGATGTTTAGATATTTAGTGAACTCTTCTACTTGTGGAAATTTTTGTTCGTAAATTTCTGGATTATTGAATTCACATTTTCTAAATACTTTTCCGTTTTTACATGCTAATGTGTACAAAACACCATCATCAACATAATCTTCCACTTTCAGATCTTTTTGGTTTTTAAGTGTAAACACATTGTTTTGCTTTAATGTGTCGAATAATTTTTTAATATCCTGCTGTGATGATATTTTAGATAGCGCTATTGATTTAGTGTCGTTTTTTATTGTGTCAAGAAAAGTTCTCTTAAACTTTGTTGCAGTCCAGTTACTGTCTTTCTTTGTCAAGATGTATAATTCAAAATTAGCGAGAGGTGCATATTCAACAGTGAGCCGTATTTCTAAATCATTTCTGGAATTGCTTATTTTATCCTGGCTAAAATATTTTTCAATATAGTCTTCAATAGTATTGTTGGAAAAACTTGAATCAGCATTTAATGATTCATTGTTCAGCTTTTTTTGTGAACATGCACTGAGTGTTAAAAAACAAAAAATAATGAGAATTCGAAGCATAAAAATTATTACTTATGCTTAAAAGTAAATAATTAAAAAGAAAAGGAAAGCTAATTCCTGATTTTTATTAGCCCCCATAAAACAAAAAGCACACGTGTGCGATTCTTTCACTGAAATAATCAGGGGCAACAAAAGTAGCCATGAAAAACTTCAGCCGGCTACAAAAATTTCTTACAACTTCTTATCGCTCTCTTTAATAATGATGGTAATAAAGTTAATGAAGCGCTGAAGATCTTTAATAGGCAATCTTTCATCAATACCGTGATAGCCTTTGCTGTCAACCAACGGTGCAAAATTAACCACGCCATTGCTGATCTCTCTATACACCCTTGAATCGGTGGCGCCCAGCATGATGAACGGCGCAGGAATGGCATCATCAACGGTTTTATAAATGGCTTCTTCCATCATTTTAAATGCAGGAGAATTAATATCGGTGGCAGCAGAAGGTTCGGTATTAAAATCACCAACAATTTTAATTTTCACTCTTTCATCATCAATGGCATTCACAATAAATTCCTGCACTTCTTTTGTTGTTTCACCGGTGATGATACGACTGTTCACTATCGCTTTTGCTTCAGAAGGGATCACATTTTCACGAACACCGCTTTCTAAAATGGTCGGTACAATGGTCGTATGCAGCATGGCATCTCCTTCGGGCGTATAGGATAATATTTTTTTAACAGCAGATTGAAATAACCAGAGATTACTCATCGCCAGCTTATTTACAAAAGTTTGGGAAGAACCACTTGACCTGCTGAGGAATTCTCTTACCGGTGCCTGTAGTGAAGTTGCTGTTTTCTTGCTTCTTAACTTGTATAAAGCTTTTGCTAAAATATCGATGGCCGTTTCTTTGTCAGGTTTGGATGAATGTCCGCCTTCTTTTTCCACCGATAACTCAAATGTTACATAGCCTTTTTCTGCAACACCGATCATTGCAACAGGACGTTTTACATCCTTGATCTTATCGGTTGTTATTTCGCCGCCTTCATCTAAAACAAGATCAGCTTTAATGTTTTTTGATTTCAGATAGTTTACAATATTGATGGCACCTGTTCCGGTTGATTCTTCATTGTGCCCGAAACATAGTAAAATAGTTCGCTTGGGTGTAAAGCCTTTCTTCAATAATGCTTCTGTGGCTTCGAGGATGGATATCACATTCGATTTATCATCAACAGCACCTCTTCCCCAAATACTGCTGTCTTTCACTTCGCCGCCGAAAGGTTTTGCAGTCCATAGTTTAATGGCTGATGCTTCAACAGGCACTACATCATAATGCCCCATTAAAATAAAGGGCTGCAAACTGCTGTCCGTTCCTTTCCATTCAAAAACATAACTATAGTTTTTGATCAATGTTCTGGTTAAATGCTGATGCACTAAAGGATAAGTAGTTTCTAAGAATTTTCTGAACTGATCGAAATGTGCTGTATCAATATGGGTACTGTCTTCGGGAGAAATGGTTGCGATCTGAATGGCTTCACTCATATGAGAAATCGCCGAATCGGGCAATGCTTCCAATGCTAATGCTTTATGAGAGGGCCAGGCTTTGGTGCGAAGTGTATTGGTAAAAATAACCGCCATTAAGATCAGAATAATCAGGCACAATGCAACAAAGAGTCTCTTTAGCATATTTCGGGTTAGGTTGAAATTGAAAGATACGAACTGGAAATAAAAATGAGGTTTTTTTGTTTCCTGCTCTTGGGTTCTATGAATAAAAAAGCCCTTCAGAAATGAAGGGTTTTTTTATTGGAAAATGTTTATTTATTCAGCATAACTGCTCATCGGTTCACAAGTGCAGATCAAATTTCTGTCGCCATGTGTATCATTCACCCTTGCAACAGTAGGCCAGAATTTATTTTGTGTAACATAGTACAAAGGAAATCCTGCTTCTGTTCTTGTGTATGTATGATCCCAGGCATCGGCACAAATGACAGCCTGTGTATGCGGCGCATTTTTTAAAGGATTATCTGTTTTATCAGATCTGCCTTCTTCAATGGCTTTTATTTCGTCATAAATGCTGATCAATGCATCGCAAAAACGATCTAGCTCAGCTTTGTCTTCACTTTCTGTAGGTTCTATCATAATGGTTCCGGGAACAGGAAAGCCCATGGTTGGTGCATGGAATGCATAATCCATCAAACGTTTCGCAACATCTGATGCTTCCACACCGGTGGTTGATTTAAACGGACGCAGATCTACAATAAATTCGTGTGCACAGGTTCCGTTGGTTCCGGTAAATAAGATCTTGTAATATTTATCCAATCTGGCACGCATATAATTAGCGTTTAAGATTGCATATTCAGTTGCTTTTCTTACACCATCATAACCCAGCATCTTTATATAAGCATAACTGATCAATAAGATACTTGCAGAACCATAGGGGGCGGAACTTACAGAACCGTAAGACATTAATCGTAAGTCGTGAGTTTGAGAACCTGCGATTGACGATTCATGATTTCCGATTGCAACATGCGATGGTAAGTGTGCTGCTAAATGTGCCGCAACACAGATCGGTCCAACACCCGGACCACCACCTCCATGCGGAATGGCAAATGTTTTATGCAGATTCAAATGACAAACATCTGCACCAATGGTTGCAGGAGAGGTCAAGCCAACCTGGGCATTCATATTCGCTCCATCCATATAAACCTGTCCACCAAACTGATGGATCGTTGCACAGATCTCTTTGATGCTTTCTTCAAACACACCATGTGTAGAAGGATAAGTCACCATCAATCCACCCAATGAATCTTTATATTGTTCTGCTTTTGCTTTCAGATCGGCCACATCAATATGTCCGTCTTCATCACTTTTCACCACCACTACTTTCATGCCTGCCATTACTGCACTTGCAGGATTGGTGCCGTGTGCGGAGATGGGGATCAATACTACATTTCTGTGTGCATCACCATTGGCTTGATGATAAGCCATGATAGTTAATAATCCTGCATACTCACCTTGTGCACCGCTATTGGGTTGCAGACTGCATGCAGCAAATCCTGTGATCTCACATAAATATTTTCCTAGCTCTTCAATGATCTGCAAATATCCTGCTGCCTGATAGGCAGGAACAAAAGGATGCATTTTAGAAAATTCAGGCCAGCTTACAGGGATCATTTCAGTAGCAGCATTTAATTTCATCGTACAACTGCCCAATGTGATCATACTCGTATTGAGAGAAAGATCCTTATTTTCCAATTGTTTCAAATAACGCATCATCTGACTTTCGCTGTGATGAATATTAAAAACAGGATGGGTTAAATAAGGAGAAAGGCGAAGGGCATAAGGCGGAAGGTTGGTCAATTCATCATCACTGTCGAAAGAAACTTCTGCTTCATTATTACCTAGCGATTCTGCAAACACATACAAGATATCCAATACATCTTTTTGAGTAGTTGTTTCATCCAGTGCAATGCCAATATGATCTGCATCAAAATAACGGAAGTTGATCTCGTTCTTTTCAGCAACCGCTTTTATTTTTTCAGCATCGACTTTAATGGTGAGTGTATCGAAATAATATTGATTTACATTTTCAAATCCTAATGTGTTTAATTCATTCGATAATGTTTGCGCCAGCAATGCAATACGTTCTGCGATCTTTTTCAATCCATCAGGACCATGATATACTGCATACATGGCAGCCATATTGGCCAGCAATGCCTGTGCAGTACAAATATTAGATGTTGCTTTTTCGCGTTTGATATGCTGTTCTCTGGTTTGTAATGCCATACGTAATGCACGATTGCCCTGTGCATCAATGCTTACACCGATCAGTCTTCCGGGCATGCCACGTTTGAATTCATCTTTGGTTGCAAAGAATGCAGCATGTGGTCCGCCATAACCAAGGGGCACGCCAAAACGCTGTGCAGAACCAACAGCTACATCAGCACCCAATTCAGCAGGAGCGGTCAATAATGTTAATGCTAAAAGATCGGTTGCCATCACCACATAACCGCCAACCGCATGAACAGCATCAATAAAACCTTTATAATCTTCAATGGAACCATTATCATTCGGATATTGGACGATGCTTCCAAAATAACCGGCATCCAATGCCGCTGTCTTATAAGCACCAAATACCAATTCAATGCCGATCGGATTGGCACGAGTGATCAACAAGTCTTTTGTTTGCGGGAAAACCTTTTCATCCACAAAGAATTTAGGTTTCTCGATCTTATCGGTCTTGTTCACATGATGAAAAAGCATGGCCATTGCTTCGGCAGCAGCAGTTCCTTCATCCAATAAAGAAGCATTTGCAATTTCCATTCCTGTCAGATCAGTGATCATTGTTTGAAAGTTCAATAGACTTTCCAAACGACCCTGAGAGATCTCTGCCTGATAAGGCGTGTATTGTGTATACCATCCCGGATTTTCAAAAACATTACGAAGTATTACTGTAGGAGTGATTGTATCGTAATAACCCTGACCGATATAGGTCTTGTATAATTTATTTTTTGCAGCCACTTGTTTGATTTCCTGCAGGTATTCAAATTCGCTGATAGCAGGGGGTAAATTCAATTCATTTTTCAGACGAATAGAAGCAGGAATGGTCTTGCTCACTAATTCTTCGATCGTTTTTACGCCAATGGTTGTCAGCATGGCAGCCGTATCGGCTTCATTGGGTCCAATATGTCTTCTCTGAAATTCTGTGTTTTGATGTTCGAATAGATTCATAGCTATAGGTTGACCATTTTTAGGAAAGCGCAAATTTACGATACAAGAACAGGATAAATAGAAGATTGTTCTTAATGGGGAAAGGATGTGATTTAATAAGGGATGGATTATTTTTTTTAAATATCAGTCATAGGCTACGAGCGGCGAGCTATGAGTTTCGAGAAACGGCTCACAGCTCGTAGCTCACTGCTCTAAGCTTTAAAAGCACAATTATTAAAATCAAAGATTAACCTTGTTTTCATTAGCTCTCATCTCATTACTGGTCGATCTGGAACCATCGTGGCTATACCCCGGAGGGCCAAACAAATAGAGCATCCTTTGTTTTAATGTGATGTTCTTTTGAAATACATCCTTTACGATCTGATTCCATTCATGAAAAACAATGTTTACGGCATTCGGGTTTTCTAGATTTTTGGTGAGGCCGTATTTGATGGGCTGGTATTTTTCAGCAGGCAATTCAGGTTGAAAAGTTCCGAATAATTTATCCCAAACGATCAGGAACATGCCCATATTCTTATCCAGATATTTCGGATTACTGCCGTGATGCACCCGATGATGCGAAGGGGTTACAAAAATATATTCTAAAAAGCCCATCTTATTGATAAGTTCTGTATGCACAAATATGCCCCAGATTTGTGTGGCTGAATATACCAAAGCAATATCCAGCGGTTTAAATCCGGCCCAGGCGATGGGAATAAAATAGACAAAACGGTATAGCGGTTGAAAGACAGAGGAACGGAACCCTACCGAAAAATTAAATTTTTCCGAACTGTGATGCGTAACATGTGCAGCCCAGAAAAAACGGATCTCATGATCAAAACGATGCAGCCAATAATACACAAAGTCTTCTGCAACTACCAGAACGATCCAGTAAACAATATTTATTTTCCAGTTAAAGAATGCATGCGCATAAAAGAACTGCAGGATATACAAATAAACGATCACGCGAAAAGCGAGGTCAATGGCAGCATTCAGCAGCATCAGGTATACATTGGCGATCGTATCTTTTAATGAATAAGATTTGCGGTGTTGTAAATGTGTCAGTAATAATTCCAGACCGATGATGCTGATATAAAAAGGAGTGGAGATTAGTAGCAGCCATTGTTCTCTGATGTCATCCATTCGTTTCGATTATCTTTGATTTGTTTGCAAAGAAAAGGCAAGTGCCGCAATTTTGAATGAATTCATCTTATTTAATATGTCTGAAGTAAAACTGGATAACTGGGAGAAACGAAGCAAAGAGCATGAAAAGCAGTACAAACAATTGCTGCAGCGTGCTGATAAGAATAAAGTGCTGAAACAGTTGCCCGACTTTCATGAGGAAGCATTTAATAAGATCAATTGCCTGCATTGTGCCAATTGCTGCAAAGGATATTCTCCGCGTTTTAAAACCCCTGATATCAAACGCATCAGCAAATATGTGGGAATGAAGGAAGGGGATTTTATTGAAAAATACCTTGACCTGGATAAAGAAGGCGATTATGTAACTAAAACATCACCCTGTCCTTTTCTGGATGCAGATAATTATTGCGGCATCTATGATCATCGCCCCAGTGATTGTGCCAGATTCCCTTATACCGATGAAGACGTTATTTTAAAGCGACCGTTGATCACTTTAAAGAATTCTACTTTTTGCCCTGCAGTGTATTATGTGCTGGAGAAATTATTGGCAGTTAAGTAGTCAACTCATCATAAGCGGCTTCCAGATTTGATTTAATGCGCTTTAGATCATCTTTCCATTCACCAACATTGGGAACAATAGTGATTTGCGCGATCTCTTCTTTTGTTTTGCCTGCCTTGATATTTTCGTCTACCAGTTTCAATAATTGATTGATATAATTCTGCATTCCTTTCAGATCATCTTTTGATCCCACCACCGCATTATTACTGCCGTGACCAAAAACAAAGATGGTTTGATCATTGAATGTATCCTGTGCTTTGTCTAATACTTTCACCCAGTTTTGAAAAGAAGCGCCTGCTTTTTTATCCACTACCGGATACATCCTGTTAAACATCAGATCGCCGATATGAACAATATTCGCATTTTGAAAATGGATCAATGCATCGCCATTGGTATGGGCAGGACCGAAATAATAAGCTTTGATCCTTTCTTTACCAACCTTCTGTTTCCAGCCATCCTTGAATACGATATCCTGAAACAATTGTTTGTCTTCTGATTTTTGTTCTGCTGCCACTCTTTTATAATTGGCCAGACAATTTTCATGTCCAACCACATGTTCTGCCAATCCTTTAAAAGCAATATTGCCTCCGGTATGGTCGCCGTGGTGATGGGTATTGATCAAAAGTTTAAAAGGATTGCTGTTTCTCTTTTTCAGATCATCGATCAAATGATTGGCCTGTTCGGGAAATTCGGAATCCACTACTACGATCCCTTCATCAGACAAATAGAATAAAATGGTTCCGCCCTTCTCCGTAAAAATGCCAATATTATCACGGAGCATGGTTATTTTATAAGGTGGCACCTGGAATAAGGCGGCGATCAGATCTTTTGGTGCGAGTGCCAATAATCCGGCAGACAATCCTGCGTTGCGTATAAAACTGCGACGTTGCATAGTGTTAGATTTTGAATTGTATACCTGTAAGATATAAAAAACTTGCTGGAAAAAGCAATTACTTGTTGATAGACTTTGTACTTAATTTTTCTGAACCACAATGAACACAAAGAAAGAAACACAAGGTTCACTAAGTTCTCATTGTGCCCTTTGTGTATCCTTTGTGTTCCTTGTGGTTAAAGACTGTCTTCTACTTCCTTCTGTATCTTATTAATATCAATTTCAATTCCTTCTTTTTCGCAAATCTTAAGCAGGGTCTTTAGCATCATTGAATTGATGATGCGCACTTCTCTCAAAAGCTTAATAAGTTGCATAATACCATATACACAAAGGCCTAAACAAAATACAGGGATCAGAAAACTCAAAAAGTAGGTGCTATAGAGTACCATGATTGGGGTTGTTTTAAATTGTGATATGATTAAATCAGTTGGTGAAAACACCAACTGAGGCGGAAAGAATTATTAGAAAGAACGTAAGTATAAATTCATTTTCAGTTTCATGCTTTTTTCTTTTGGTACAAAGAATATAAAACAAGTAAAAACCCACCTAATCCGATAAACGTTTTAATATCCCTATTGCTGATAAGGCTGAATAAGAAAAAAGTTCCTATTAATGAACCGGTAACGAAAAGAAATTTCCAATAGGGATTTGTGAGTAGTTTTTTCATAGATGAAATATAAGTATAAGTTTAAACTTATTGAATAGATTATTCCTTTTGCCAAAGGGTATTTTACTAAGCTTTAAAGATAGCCTAGCATCTGGTCTTATTTAATACTTATTAGTTGCCTAAATGCCTGCGACAAATCATCATTGGATTTGATTTCATTAATAGAGCTCAATTGTAAATAAACACTTTGTCCATTAATGGTTGCATAAAATAATATTTTATAAAAAGTGTAGTCTTGATTAGTAGTGAAGCTGCCTTTAAATGCATCAACCTCTTTGCCGCAGATCGAAAGTTTAATTGTTGATCTCACAATTTTTTTCATTTGTTTTTCTACCTGTGAAACAAAGCTTTCAGTATTTTGTTTTGCTGATGTTTCGTTATTTGCATATGTCCAGTTTAAACTGGTTCCATTATAGCAGTTTAAATTTCCGGATTCAAGGCTTGCAAATGAAGAGTAAACATCTTTTTCGAATACACAACAATTTGATTGGTCCTTGTTATTACAATCTCTTGGTATCTTATAAAGTTTTGAGCAGAAATAAAATGAATTTTTGCTTTTGAGATGAAATGTTGTTGTTGTGTCATAAATTGGTTTTTCAATGCTGTCAGAAGTAGTACTCTGTGCAAAAAGAAAACTTAGGTTCATTATGAACACGATTATTAAAATCAGGCGCTTCATAAGATTTGTTTAAGGTTGGAAATAGTGGTGTTAAGAATTGGATATTGTAAATCTTTAGTATAATGAGGTTTTGTTTTTATGAAAAAGCGTAAGCAGAAATCCACCCAATGGGAATAGGATGGATAGGTTTACCAAAAAGTTTCTTTTCGATTTAGTGATCCTGGAACTTTTATAGAGAAAGTTGGCTGTTTTGAATGTATAAATGATCAGAAGAGTGCTTAAGAGAAATACGACGCTAAGAATATAAACACCTTGCATAGTTCAATATTTAGAAATCTAATATAATAAAAGAGAATTATGAAAAAAGCAGGATTTTCCCCGCAAGATTAAAACCAATGATTAATTCTTGGAGAGCGGGCTTAATATTTTCCTTTTTCTGCCTTTACTTTTTTATAATGTTCAGGCAAATACTTCTTATAGCTTTCACTTAATTTGTAATTGTCATTTACATTTAAATATGTCAGGCTTTCTAATTGTTCTATACTCTTTGGTAATTTTTTTAAATTATTAGTGTTTAAGTTAAGCGTTTGTAGATTTTTTAAATTGCCAATATTTTCTGGTAAATTTTCAAGCCCACAGTGAGTGATCTTTAGTTTAATTAGTTCTGTCAGATTGCAGATTTCATCTGGTACATTTTTTAGACTATTGCTACTGATATCTAAATCAATCAATTCTTTTAAGTTCCCAATCTCTTTTGGAATTTTCGTTAATCCATTGCTACCTAGCCAAAGTGTTTTTAGATTTGTCAGGTTACCGATCTCTTTTGGAATTAATGTTACTTCAGTCAAGCATAAGCGAATCATTGTTAATTCTTTAAGCTGACCAATTTCGGGAGGAATTCTTTTAAGTGAAAAGGCTTTACAAAGGTCTAAGTATTTGAGTTTAGTAAGTTGTCCGATTTCAGCAGGGATTTCGGTTACAGCATTTTTGTAACAGCCAAATGAGTCAATACCCTTTAAGTAACCAATACCTTTCAGATTTTTAATTTCAGAGTCGAATGCTACAAAATTGCCATGAATACCAGCCAATTCAGAAGCTGTGGTTTTATCTGTAAATTCTTTTTTTAGCCTGATAGCAACTAATTGAGCTAAGGCAGAATCAGGAAAGAAATGAATAAAATTGGCTTGCTTATTATTTCTTTCAAAATTAGTTTGGTGAATGCTTGCTGAAGACTGACTGTTTTTCTTGCTTAATAGGAGAACCCTTTTTTCGATGAAATCTGATTTGTTGTCATAAACTATCATTCTCATATCTCTTCCCCATTCTCCAGATTTCACACTGTCTTCAAATTCTTTGTCAACTTCTTTGAAATACAGATCCTTTTCCTTGATCCAGTTCAATTCATCTGCCTTCAATTCTTTTTGTGCAGCAGGATCGAGTTTCAATAGTAGTTTTTTGTAAACAAGATTTAATAAACTGTCAATTTGTTGCATATAAGCATAAGAGCAATAGGGCATATTCATGCCGCTGTCTAAACAGGCTTGTTCTACTTTACGCAGACTGTCAATTGTTTTCTCGATTTGAGAAAATGATTTATTGATACTGAAGAAGGCCAGCAATAAAAGAAGTTTACATTTCATAGACAGTAAATCACTGGAAATTTACAAACTAATTGTAGTAAAATTTAGTAATTAGGATAATGAAAAAAGCGGGATTTTCCCCGCTTTCTAAAAATCATAGGATCAACTCTTTAATAAAGTCTACTTCTTCCCCTTCTTATTAAAATGTATTTGAAATCCTATATTGAATCTAATAGTTCTGGTTGTTCCGTAATAAGTTATCGCATCTGCAGCATAGGATAATGTCAATTCCAATGCAATATTCTTAGTTAAGAAAATGGAAGGACCTGCAGATATTGCCCAGGTTGACAATCCGGTATAACCTCCTCCGTACAAATTATAATTCCCCCATCCGTAAGACGCATTCGCAAAGAGTTTGGCATTTGAACCCATGGGCAGAAAATAATAGCGTATAAATGGCGAAAAACTGGTAGCTGTACTGCTATTAGGAACATTTTGCAATGTAGCTAGGGCCCCCACTGCAAGATCCTTTTTTATAAAATAGCCGATAGCAGGAGTAATGGACAAATAATTTTCAGCAACTCCGTAAGTTGGTTTTGAAGAACTATAACTTGCAGATCCTCCTAATAACCAGCTTCCTTTTTCGGTTTGAGAATAAGATTTAACCGAAACAATGATTGACACAAATAAAATAATCTTTTTCATAGAATTTGATTTTGGATTGTTTGATAAAATAATGACAGAAATATGGAAATTAAAAATGCTTTATATCATATAATATTGATCGCTTGATGCTGAAATTTTGTAGTTAGGAAAAACTTCCGGAGATTTTATCTCCCCGGAAGTTTAAATCTACTTTACAAAACAAAACTCGATATCACATCACTATATACTCTACTGGGATCGCTGCCAACAGCTGCAACCCTGAAAGCATATTCCTTACCACTTTGCAAATGATGGATCGTGATAGCTGTAGCAGTATCTACAACTACCAACCAGACACTTGTTGTAGTGAGGGGTGCATCGGTGTATTCGTATTGATAACCGACTGCTCCGGTAACAGCATTCAAGCCGAGATCGATACTGCCTTTTTCCTGTCCGGCTGCAACGCTAAAGCCATCGGGTTTGGGCAATACACCAACGGGCGTATGCGGTTTGCTGATGTCGAATCCCGAACTGAGAATGATGGCAGGATCATCATTACTGTTCAGTTGAACATAGAGGGCCAGTTTGACCAACAATTTTTCTACCGCATCTCTTGCCTGATTCTTGAGTACGGTATCTTCTTTACTGCCATCAACGGCTTTTGCCAAGGCGTTGGCATAATCGGTGATGGCTGCCTGCACAACCGTAAGTGCGGGTGCAGGGGTGGGAAAATGGGCATTTCCGGTAAGGCTGTCAACAATATGTTGAGCCTTTTGGTTAAGGTCTGTGTCTTTGTACCGCTGAAAGCTGGTAACCACTTTTGTTGTGATCATTTTTCATAGTTTTTAATGTTAATAATTGAAATTCAAAACATTATTAACAGTTAGGATTGGATGTTTTTATGGTTGCTGGCAGGCATTGTAAGGATACATAAGAGCATTGTAAGGATACATTGAAGCATTGTATGGATACATTGAAGCATTGTAAGGATACATTGAAGTATTGTAAGGATACATTGAAGCATTGTAAGGATACATTGAAGCATTGTAAGGATACATTGAAGCATTGTAAGGATACATTGAAGCATTGTAAGGATACATTGAAGTATTGTAAGGATACATTAAAGCATTGTATGGATACATTGAAGTATTGTAAGGATACATTAAAGCATTGTATGGATACATTAAAGCATTGTATGGATACAATGAAGCTTTGAATGCATCAATCAGAACAGTTTTTCCTGTCAAAGAACTAACTTATACATGCAGTAAAAGCAGATGACCATGCTTTGCCATGCATGTAATACGATGCCGATTTATTCGTGGGGGTTTTGAAAGGGAATCTCTTTCTATATATGCAAATAGAAGAAAAAGTAATACGAATTAAAACTAATCTGTTGTTTTGAAATGATAAAATAAATGCATGAGCTTTAACTTTACTTTGTTTTTTCTCTAACAGATATTAACAAAAAACCTCAGAGACCTTTTAGATCTCCGAGGCTTAATTTATATGCTGTGTTTTACAGGGTTGCCAACCCTAGCTCAAATCAATACTCCATATTTTTCAATTTTGGTGCTTTGAACCAGGTGCCAATAACAACCATTACAGTCATAGTCCCACCAAATACTACAGATGGAATCACACCCATTAGTTTTGCAGCCACTCCACTTTCAAATTGTCCGAGTTCATTACTGGAATTAATGAACATACTGTTTACACTCATCACCCTGCCGCGCATATGATCAGGCGTATTCAATTGTAAGATAGTTCCGCGAACTACTACACTGATGCCATCCAGCACACCACTGAGCATTAATGCTGCAAAGCTGATCCAGAACGATTTTGAAATGGCGAATGTGATGATGCATATGCCAAAACCTGCTACTGCAAACAATAATTTTTTGCCCTGCTGTTTGCGCAGAGGGTGGAAGGTAAGCGTGATAATGATAATGATAGAACCAATATCTGCTGCGGCATTCAGCCAGCCAAATCCTTCCGCACCCACTTTTAAAATGTCTTTTGCATAGACGGGTATCATGGCAACAGCCCCACCAAATAATACCGCAAAGAGGTCAAGTATCAATGCAGCCAATACCTGTTTGGTATCTCTTACAAAACGCAACCCTTCTTTTACACTTTCCCATGTTTTCTTTTCACCGGGTTCATTGAGTGCAGGTTTTGGTTTTATCTGAAACATGAATGAAATACCAACGATCACTAAACAAACGATCACTAATAAAGTAGAATGAATTCCCAGCGCTGCAATGAACACACCGCCTGCAGCATGACCGATCACCGAGGCTGAAAGCCATGAACCCTGGCTCCAGGTAGTTGCATTCTGTAAATGATCTCTCGGAACCATTAATCCAATGATGGAATGCATGGTTGGTCCTGTAAATGCACGAAATACACCTGTAAAAAAGATGATGATATAAATAATGATCGCGATAGATTGATTGGCGAGCATTGCTGTCATGTCATGAGACGACAATACAAATAATGAGATTGCACAAACAAGGTATAAACTTGCACCCGTTATAAGTAGTTTTCTTTTTTCACTCATGTCTATGACATGTCCTGCATATAATGCCAATGAAATGGCGGGAACTACTTCCGATAATCCGATGATACCGATGGCGAATGGAGCATTGGTCAATTCATAGATCCACCAGCCTACCAATGTACCCATCATGCGCAAACCCATAATGAAAAAGAATCTCCCCAACACTAAATTCCTGAATTCATTTATTCTTACCGCAGCAAAAGGATCGTGGCGTTGCGAGTCGGGGTTCATACTTGCAGTTGGTTTTTGAGAAGCAAAGAACTAATATAATTCTTGTCTTTCCAATTGAATTTTTAGGGTTGATCGGTAACATCAAAATGCAGCGTGGCGCTTCCTGCCAGTCCGTCTTTTGTGATACCCTGAATGATGGCTATGAATTTTCCTTTAAGGTCGGATGTATAAAAACTGAGTTTTGTTTTTCCTGCTGCATCTGTTTTAATATCCGGCATCCAGGTCAGCACATTTCTAAAATCGGGTAATCGGCTTTTCTTCTGATCATCATTTTCATACAAAGGCGTATAGAATTCTCTTTGCTTCTGTAATCCTTCATATTCGATCACAATACTGCTGGGATCTAACTCAAACCCACCCAGGTCTCCCTTATACGTACTGTAACTGATAATGCCTTCATTGATAGAAGAACCCAGATAATACTTTTTTGAAACCACTTCTATCTTCTTCACTTTTAATGGGTCGAATGCGATGATCTTATTGATATCGAATACAGGAAGTCCGTCAATCAATACTAACGGGTTATCATCAAAATAGGTGCTGAATTTTTCATTCCATACTTTAAAAGCAAAATGATCATTGTTCAGCCTCACATTCACGTCACCAACATATTCGCGCATCACTTCTTCCATCGTTCTGAAACGGGTATAATCATCCAGGAAATATTTTTTATCGGGAATGCCATAAAAAGAAAGACTGTCCTTTGTTTTGAAAGAACGATACATACGCTTTTCATCTGGATTATAAGTATTCTCTACCTGCACGGCAATACTATGCTGCAGAAGATCCTTATTCCAGTCGGCAGATAATTGTAAAATAGGTCTTTCATTATTGTTCCATTGATCGCCGAAAGGATTTTCAATATCGATCCGGTAATTACTGTCAATACTATGATTGGTTTGTGTAATGATGGAATTGCGGCCATAAAATTTGTGAAGGCTATAGATCACGGTACCGGAAGAATCGCTGATCGAATTGGCGAATTGATAATGTTCTCCCGGAATAGATAGGAACGTATTGATATTCTTTACAGGTGATCCATCTCTTTTATTGCTGACTTTTCCTTTGATCAGATGCCCTTCCATTTCAGGAATAAATTCAAAAGATGCTTTCTTTTTTGTTGCACTAAATTTTCTCCATCCCTGTGTCAGCATTAAATTATCTGTGGCTGCGGCATCATTATTTTTAAAATAATATTCAGGTGAATCGATGCTTCCTTTTAAGTCGGAACTTAAAAAAAGGTAACTGTAAATATCATTGTATTGTTCTGTCTGAAAACTATTGGTTTGGAATACAGACATGGACAGATCGGCATTTGTAAACTTTGCAAATGCATCGCTGGCAGATAAGGTCAGATTTACTTTATTTCGAATCCCATATTGTTTTTGATCTGCGGTTAATACAAGATTCAATGCTGCAGCTGGGCGTTTAAAATAGATTCTTTCACAAACCGGCTGTTTCGATTCGTCAAAAACAGTGAGAGTAGAAATGCCATCGGCCAGATCTTTTTTAGCGATCACAAAAACCGTTCTTCCATTCAATAAAACATTTGATTGAACCGCCTTAACGAGATGATGTGATTCTACGATCAAATAAACAGATGAATTACTGTTCTTGCTGTTTGTTGTGACTGATATTCTCAGATCTGCTGCACTTGCATCTTCCAACTGCATCACATATCCCTGTTTTAAGACAGTTGGAATTGCTTCAGCAATAGTTACGGCATTCAATTTCAGGATCGCGGTATAGTCTTCCCCTTTTTTGGGTGTGAACATAAAACTTCCCATCCCAAAGCGCAGTGTAGAAAAATGAAGAACAGTATCTTTTTGTTGATTGATGATGACCCCTGCAGCATCAACATATTCATTATGGGAATTGGTTATTTTAAAAGCCATTTTTGAACTAATGCCTTCGACCAGATCTCCGCCTTCTGGGAAAAACCGGATCTGATATGTTTTAATTTTCTTGATCGTATCGGTCTCTGATTCTTTCAATGTATTGACGATGGAAATAGTTTGTTCAAAGAAATGATCAGGGCCAAAATTCCGCATCCATTGTGTATATGCTCTCAGAGTATAATTGCCGGTACTTACCGAAAGCGGTATTTGTAAAGAACCATTGCCTGATGCATGATCCAGACCGATCTTTGATTGTAAGAGGGGTTTATGATCGGCTCCCAAAATTTCAACATAAGCGACTTTGCTGAATGTGGAAGGTTTATTGAGTAAGCCATCGATCGCATATATCTTAAACCAGATCAATTCTCCGGGTAAATAAAATGTTTTATCGGTATGCACAAATAATTTTTCCTGCAGAACAGGACTGTATTGATCCTGAATTTCTTTAGGTATGGATTGCTCATTGGCCATTTGTGCAGTTGCATGGATGGTCAGGCAACAAGAAATGATGGCAACAGCAATGGCTGCACTGATCCTTTTTGCTTTTATGATTTCAAATATTGTCATTTCAATTTCCCTTTTATGCTGTTACCAAAATACAGGCCTAGTTGTTACTCCACCATATTCCCTGCAATCGATACAGGTCTTTTTTGTAACGTATAATAATGGTGTAAACCCTGTAAAATACCAGGGTGCATACGCTGTATCAGCATACGAATAGGCAAAATTGTTTAAGGGATCTGTTCCTATCAATTTTGTATCGCATGCATTATAACTAATTCGCGAATCCCAATTATTCAACTGACTGTTGCTGATAAATATTCTTTTTTGTGCTGTGGTTGCAGCAGTAATATAACCGATCACCGGTTCATTTGGATTCGTGATGGGATGAATATTCCCTATTAGCTGAGAAGGTTGAGGATCAAATAAAGTTCCCAATTCCTGGGAGTTCTTTTGTATAAGCAACCAGTAATTATAGGCATTGACCGTTAATGGAATTTGCTGTACTAAAATGCTGTAACGTGCTTTTATTCGAACATCATTTTGTGCGATCGTAGTAATGGGTGCCCTGCTAATGATATCCTGTGCCAATGCAACAGAACTTCCTGTAATGATTGTTGTAGAATTGGCCGTTGACCAGCAAGAATCAGTCTGATTGCTTGCATCGGCATAAGTGATCACCCCATGATTCTGTACCCAAAAAGTTTGAACAGGAGAATAGTGTTCCCAGGTTTCGATATAATTCCATTTATAATAGATCGTATTGTTATTGGGATCATGTGTATTGAGATAAACGGTCAAACTGCTGTCTTGCTGCCAGTTAAGACTATCGATTGGCGGACTTTTTTTAACGGGAACAAGATCGGAGAGATAGTTGTGCCCGTCTGCAGTTATAATTTTTAATTGATACTGATTATTTGAATTCAGATTCAGTAATGCACTATTGTAATTTCCTGAATTGGTTGGATCAGTCAATGAATAAGTATTTCCGGCGCTGCTGATGATAGCGATCTGTGCATGCAGTTCCGGAATATTGGGAACAGAATCATTTAAATTCTTTGTCCTGCTTAAAATGATCGTCGTTGCTTCATTTGGATTGGCATTGATAAATCCATCAACCACCAAATAACTATTTGCCGCTACAATAGCAGGCGGATCATATTTCTTCTTGCACATCAATAGCAGGAAGATTAGAAATAATAACAGATAATATGGTCTTAGTTTTCTGATCATGTTTAATTTTTACCAATATGCCGGTTTAGTTGTAACGCCGCCTTTAACTCTGCAATCCACACATTCTGTAAGCGTAAGCATCAAACCAAAGGGTCCGCTGCCAACGAAATAATAGAATGAATAATTGGTATCGGGATAATCATAGATCAAAAAGTTGCTTGGATTTTGAGGTATGATCATTTGCAAACATTCTCTGTGATTGATAGCAGTGCTCCAGTTTGTCAGTTCGCTATTGCTCACAAATAATCTTTTCTGTGTTGTTGTTGCAGCAGTTACAAAACCGATGACAGGTTCATTTGGATTGGATAGGGGATGAATATTGCCCGTTAATTGAGAAGGTTGCGGATCGAATAATGTTCCTAATTCCTGTGAATTCTTCTGAATCAATAACCAATAATTATAAGCATCTTTTGTTAAGGGGATCTGGTTAACCAAAATGCTGTAACGGATCTTGATCTTTTCATCATCCCGCGGAATGGTAAGGATAGGCGCTCTGCTGATCACATCCTGACCCAGTGCAACTGAAGTTCCGGTGATGATCGTGTTACTGTTAGTTGTTTTCCAGCAATCATAGGTTTGATTCAATGAATCCATCGGAGAAATAAGTCCATTGTTCACTTCCCAGTATCTGATCAAGGGCGCCTGATAATGCCAGGTTTCAACATAATTCCATTTGTAATAAGTGGTATTGTTATTGGGATCATGTGTATTGAGATAAACAGTCAAACTACTATCCTGCCGCCAGGTAAGACTATCAATAGGCGGACTTTTTTTAACAGGAACAAAATCAGAAACATATTGATGACCATCGGATGTAATTATTTTCAAAGCATATTGATCTGATGAATTGAGATTTAATAAAGTACTTGTGTAATTGCCATTTCGATTTATATCAATTAATGGAATACTGCTTCCTGATTTATTGATTACGAAAACTTGTGCATTTAATTCGGATATAGTTTGTGATGTTGTGTCAGTTAATTTTTTTGTTCTACTTAAAATGAAAGTTGAGTTTTCATTTGGGTTTGCATTGATAAAACCATCCACCACCAAATAACTATTGATTGACTCGATAGCAGGAGGGTTGTATTGTTTCTTACAATGAATGAATGATACAAACAGTAATAAAAAGAAATAATATGCACGATCCCTTTTATTCATTACCGGCTAAAATTTTAAATTATAAGTAATGAAAGGAATGGCAGTTCCGAAAATGGATAACTGATAACCCTGGATCTTCCCATTTTCGTTTACAAAGTATACAGAGTAAGCATTTTGTCTTGCCGTTAAATTATACACACCGAATGACCATGAATTATGGATCTTCTGTTTCACTTTATGGTTGCCGTCAATATTTACCGAAAGATCCATGCGGAAATAATCGGGTATCCGGTAAGCATTTCGGTCGGAATAATAAAGTCCGCTGGCTCCTCCTAAATTAAATGTGGCCAATGGTAAGGTGATAGGACGCCCTGTACTATACACAACATTGCCTGAAATACTGTAACGATGGGAAAAGCGATAATTGCCGATGAAATTCACATTATTAGGTTTATCAAAACTGGCAGGATAATAATTTCCTTTATTGATGGTTTCACCGGCAAGAGAATCATCCTGCTTTAAGAAGGTTCTTGAAAAAGTATAGCTTAACCAACCATTTAGTTTTCCTGCAGTTTTCTTCACTAAAAATTCTATGCCATATGCTTTGCCTTTTGTATTGATCACTTCTGTTTCTATATGATGATTCAGTACTAAACTTGCTCCGCTTTTATAATCCATATAATTGTTCAGTGTCTTATAATATACTTCCACAGATGTTTCAATGGTGTTTGATTTATAATTTTTATACCAACCCATTGCGATCTGAGATCCTTCCTGTGGTTTGATATTCGGATCGCTCAGTTTCCAGATATCTGTTGGTGAAATGGCCGTGGTGTTAGACAGCATATGTATATATTGCCTCAGTGTATTGTAACTTAATTTCACTGATTCATTATCGGAGATAGCATAACGGAACGCAACCCTTATCTCAGGTGATTGATATGTTTTTATATTCTTTCCGGATCCGTAATGGCTTGTATCAATAATTGAATTGACTGTTCTGGGTACACCGGGTGCATAATAATACACGTCATGCGGACCTAAATAATTATACAATGTATATCTGAGACCTGCATTAACAGATAGTTTTGAACTTACATTGATCTGATCGCCAAAGTATAAAGATGTTTCCAATGCCTGTTCTTTGGGAACTGTATTGGTGACCACTAATGATTGTTGTCCGAGTGCTGTGAATGTGCCCGGATTGATCTGATAGTTGATGGCATTGACCCCGAAATTGAAAGCATGTTTGTTATTGGGAGAATAGTTAAAGTCTGCACGAAAATTCTTCTGATCAATATCAAATCCTAATTTAAAACCATTCACAGGAATATAAGTACTTGACACTGCATATTCATAATGATCTAATCCTGCAGTGGCAACCCCGTAAAACTGATTATTGAAAATATGCTTCCACTTGATGTTTGCATTTCTGTTGCTGTATTGATAGGTGGTATCATTATTTAATTTGAAATTATCATTGCTGATATAGCCTGTCAGATAAATTGAATTGTGCGGATTGATCGTATGGCTGATATGCAGATTAAGATCATAAAAAGCCGCATCACTTTTATTATAAGCAACATCAGGTAAGCTATGCAATAGCCAATTGGAATAAGTGGTTCGCCCTCCAAAAACAATGGAAGTCTGATCTTTGATCAACGGACCTTCAATGGTGAATTTGCTTGTTAAAGGGCCGATGCCTGCACTGCCGCTCCATTTTTTTGTATTGCCGTCTTTCACGGAAACATCCAGTACAGAAGATAATCTGCCGCCATACTTTTCAGGAATGGCACTTTTATAGAGATCGATCCCTTTTACAACATCGGGATTGAATGCCGAGAAGAAACCGAATAAGTGAGATGGATTATAAATGGTAGCATCATTGAATAATATAAGGTTTTGATCGGATGATCCACCGCGAACATTGAAGCCTGAGCTGGCTTCACCAACAGATGTAACGCCGGGAAGCGTTAATACAACTTTTAAAATATCCGTTTCGCCAAAAACAACAGGAACCTGTTTAATGGCGCGTATATTTAATTTAACAGCACCCATTTGTAAACCCTGCACATTGGACCTCTTTTCAGTTGACACAACAATTGTCTTTAAGCTTGCTACAAAATCCTGCAATTCAATATTCAGTTTCCCATCACCAATGAGCATGATCTGCCGATAGGTATTTTGCATACCTGCACTGCTGATCTTGATCAGATGCCTGCCTTTAGGAAGTGTCAATGAATAATAACCGAATTTGTCCGTATTGACTCCGATAGAAGGACTATCCAGATAAACAGATGCACCTGCAATGGGTTCTCCGTTTTTAATATCACTTACATAACCAGCCACCGTTGCTTTTGCAGCATTGGAATTATTGTTCTTGATACCGATCTCAAATAATTTATTTTCAAGAGAAACAAGAAGCTTATCTTTTTCGGGAGACTCTTCGGTTAAAACAAATTCTTCACCGGAGGAAGAATCTGCAGTTGCTCTTTGATAACCGGGAAAGCTCTTGGGTAAATAAGTTTGTATCGCTGACCTTTTAGTGATAAAGATCCTGTTCTCATCCACAGCAAAATGGAAAGCCGTTTTATTAAAGACCCTGTTCAATAATTGATGGATGGTTAATTGATTGGCTTTGAGTGTAACATTATAATTCGCCAGTTCAGCTGTATCATAATAAAAATGGCAGGGGTAAAGCGATTCAACCGTATGCACAAACTCATCAAATGACTCGTTCTTAAAGTCAGCACTGATCAATTTTTTATCCTGCCCTTCTGTTGAAGCAACAAAAAGGAGAATAAAGATGGAAAATAGTGCAGACCGGATATAGATCATTTTATTGCATTAGTTGATTATAATAAGCTAGGACTTTGACAGCAGCAGTTTCAAATTGTTTCCTGAACTTTATTTTATTCTTTCTGATATATTTTTTGATATCCTCTTTTTTGTCTTCCATTGTTTTTATCAGGGAACTTTCATCGTCAACAGGGTAGAAGATTTTGTTCTTTTGAATGAAGAATGAATTGTACTGTGTAAAACGGGATGTTCTGTCTTCTGCATTGGACGACAACACCACTTTTTTTTCACGCCTTGCCCATAATTTGTCTTGTCCGTCAACAAGATTTTCATAAAAGCCTTCTTTGGTTAAACCGTCACCGTTTTTCAGACGATAAAAATGATGACCGTTGATGATGAATTCTTTTATCTGTTCACCGGCTAATATTACAGAGTAGTTTTTCTTATAATCGTACATGACCAGTTTATCGATCATCAGGTCATATTGAAAGTTTACATCTTCATACCAGTTATCCATAAATAGAATGCTGCCTTTTAATAAACTGTCGAACTCAAAAAAAGGAGAACCAAAAGAATTATGCCCCACACTTCCATATTCACTTCCATTGAATAGTAATAGATTTTCTTTCATCGATGCCCGATAAAAGTCTCTCGCATTTTTTACCGCATGATCATATTGTAAAGAATCGGAAATAGGATTTTGAGAGTAAGCGACCTGAACTGAAAAAACTAAAATGCACAAAAGAGCAGTTGTTAAATATTTCATTGGCATCTTTTGTCAGGTTTTGATGAATACTAGGCTTTAAACTTACCGAAAATATCATCATGCCCGCTTGGATTTCGGCGAAAAAGACAACAAACGTTTGCGGTTCTGCCGGGAAATCAAAAAGTATTCTGAAATAGGTTAGGGTAAGGTAAAATAATGCTGACCTTGTTCATAATCGTTTTCCAATGCATTCAATACCACCTGCAAATGTTTTTCGTTACCTAAAAAGTCGGCATTACTGGCGTCAATGAAGATTGTCTTGATATTGTGTTGTTTGATATAGCTGGTATAGGTTTCCTGGATATTGAAGAGATATTCATCAGGAATATTTTGCTCGTAAGCCCTTTTACGTTTTTTGATATTTTCCTGCAGTTTCGATACGGGTGCGTGCAGATAGATCAGTACATCAGGGAACAATAATTGCTGATGCATGATATCGAAGAGTTTTTGATATAATCGAAACTCTTCTTCGGGCAAATTCACTTTGGCAAACAATAAACATTTGGTGAACAGATAATCAGATACTGTGATCGTCTGAAACATATCCTTCGTCTGCAGCATTTCCTTCAACTGTTTGTAGCGTTCAGCCATGAAGAACAGCTCTAAAGGAAATGCATATTGTTTGGGATTTTCATAAAATTTCGGCAGAAAGGGATTGTCTGCAAATTCTTCCAGGATCAGCCTTGCATTCAGGCGCTTTGCCAATAAATGGGTGAGCGTGGTTTTACCCGCACCGATATTCCCTTCCACTGTTATAAAATGATGTTGTATTGCTGCCATAAGATGTTGCCAAAATTAACAGGCATCAGCTTGCAGGCGCAGAAATTTTTTGCACAACTAATTCATCCTTGCATTCCGTTAATAATTGGTTGATAGTTTTATTTTCCATAGGATGGAGGAGTTCGGGAGCAACCTCATTCAAAGGGATCAATGCGAATTTTCTTTTTTGTAAGGCAGGGTGTGGTACGATTAGTAGCTCAGATTCAATTAAAAAGTCATCGATGAGTAAAATATCCAGATCAATGATCCTTGGTCCAAATTTGATGCTTCTTTTCCTACCCATCGTTTCTTCTACCGATAGTAAACTCCGTATCAAAGTCTCAGGATTGAGTGTAGTTGATAAAATGGTGACTTGATTCAGGAAATCAGGCTGGTTGGTCAAGCCCCATGCCGCTGTTTGATAGATAGAAGATTCTTTGATGATCGTACCGCATTGTTTGTTCATTAATTCTTTTGCGGTCTGCAGATTTTGAAAACGATCACCAATATTTCCGCCAATTAAAATATATGCTTTGTATTCTTTCATGGGTATTATGCAAGTTAGTTGATTCAAGATAAAAGCGTATAAGAGAGCTCCTAAGGGATTCTTTTCAATGAAACAAGGATAGGAGCTATGAAAAGGAATGCTTGGTAACATAAAAGTAATTTCTGTTTTCTATTTTTGGTTTAGCGGAATAAACAGATAGATTTGTGACTCAAGAAAAATTATGGCAGATAATTACAGTCAGGTAAAAGCAATGCTTGCTATAACGAAAGCAAGCCTGAAAGCTACTTTTCGTAGCCCTTCTGCAGTGTTGTTCAGCATTGGGTTTCCTTTGATCTTTATTTTGGTATTTGGATTTATTGGAGGTGGGGGAGGTTATAGTTTAAATGTGGCGATGGACAAAAAATCCGACACCATCAATCCTGTCTACAATATTTTAAAAAATATACCCAATTTAAAATTCAAAATAAAATCAGACGAGGAGATAAAAGAGGATCTGGAAAAGGGAAGATTGACAGCAGTAATATTGATTGAAAAGAGTACAGATGGAATAGCACCTTTTCACATTCAGCTAAAAAGTTCGGAAGCTGTTTCTCCTCAAAATATTGCAGTATTGAAACAGATCATTGAATCTGTTGTTTCCGGCATCAATAAACAGGCATTCCCAAATACACCCACCATTGCAACGATCAGTAATGATGTGCAGAAAATACCAGGACGAATTTACAGGACGATCGATTTTATCTTACCCGGTCAATTGGGCTTTTCTTTATTAAGTGCCGGAGTATTTGGCGTGGCATTCCTGTTTTTTAATCTACGCCAGCAATTGGTATTGAAAAGATTTTATGCAACGCCCATTCGCCGTTCCTATATCATTCTTGGGGAAACATTGAGTCGTGTCATTTTTCAATTGATGACAGCTGTCATCATCATAGGCTTGGGTAATCTGGCTTTTCATTTTACACTCGTGCATGGATTTGTGACATTCTTAGAAATTATGGCGTTAAGCTTTCTGGCTTTATTGGTATTTATGGGATTTGGTTTTATAGTAAGTGGTTTGGCAAAGAACGAAAACACTATTCCACCATTTGCCAATTTATTTACGCTGCCGCAGTTTTTACTGGCAGGAACCTTTTTCTCGATCGATAATTTTCCAACATGGTTGCAACCATTGTGTAAAATATTGCCTTTAACTCATTTCAATAATGCCATGCGCAGCATTGCTTTTGAAGGAGCAAGTTTAATTGATGTATGGAAAGAGATAAGCATATTGGGCATTTGGGGCATTGTGGTCTATGCAGTTGCCATTAAAACCTTTAAATGGGAATAAATTTATTAGTAAGTGTTGAATGAATATGATGCATTTCAATTATCAACGATTTAGTTTTTCCTTTTTTAGTCTTTAGTTTTTTAAATTTATTCTATGCGTTTCTTAAAACTAGGATTGATCAGTGCAGTAGTATTATTTGCAGTGGTTACTTTTATCTCTTTATTATTTCCTTCAACAGTCATCGTATCAAGAGCTGTAAACATTTATGTTCCTAAAGATTCGATCGTTCCATTGGTAAAAGACTTTAACGGTTGGAAGAAATGGATCAACGGGATGGAAAAAGAATCTGTAAAGATCCTATCAGCCACGGAAGCAAACCTGGCCGGAACCACTGTTATCATTGATACAACGGGTTCGGTTTATTCTATCAGATCTTCCTGGCAGAACAAGAGCAAAAAAATGAGTTCTGCGATAAATGTGTTGAATGATTCAGCTTCTAAGATAACGATCGTCCAATGGGAGTTTGAACAGCATATCAAATGGTATCCCTGGGAGAAATTTGCTTCAATGATGAATGATAAGATATTAGGAACAATGATGGAAACCAATCTGGCTCGTTTAAAAAGTATTGCAGAAAAAACACCCCTGCCATCTACCATGGAAAACTGATCTTGCCCATGGTCACATTGGGGATCCCTTTTTCACCTTTTCCGAATTTGATCTCTCCTCCGCAAACACATTCATTTGCCAATACTGCAAATAACAATGCTTCTTTTGCATCCGGATTTACATTCAAACTAGCAATGTTCTTAAATAGAATGGTTGGTAATTGTTGCTGTATGTTCTGCATCAATAATTCATTGTGCATACCGCCGCCACTGCTGTAAACAACAAAATCAGTATTGCCTTTCATTGTTCTTTGCAATGCGTCTACAATTGTATCTGCCGTAAAACGGTTCAAAGTTGCCATTGTATCAAAATGCGAGATGGATAGAGTGTTTGATCTTAGTTTGGCAGCATCAACATAATCCAGATTAAATAATTCAGGTCCTGTTGTTTTTGGGAAACCTTTTTTAAAGAATGCGTGATCTTTTAAAGCCTTTAATAAATCCTGATTGATGTTACCCTGTTTTGCAATAGCTGCATCCTTGTCGTAATATTTTCCCTCAAAGTGTTTTTGAATGTAGGCATCCATTAAAGTATTTCCTGTTCCTGTATCGGTACTAAAAACCTCATCAGCATCCAAATTGCCCGGTAAATAAGTAAAGTTTGCAATACCGCCGATGTTCAGCATGATACGGTTCTCCTTCTTTTTGCTGAAAATAAAATAATCGCCATACACAGCTAAGGGCGCCCCTTCTCCACCGGCAGCAATATGTTTTTGCCTGAAATCACTCACCGTAATAATTCCGGTTTGAACTGCCAGATGGTCTCCATCCCCGATCTGCAAAGTGGCATTTGGAAATTTTTCAATACCGTGAAGTATCTTAGGTGCATGATAAATAGTCTGACCATGACTTGCGATCAGGTCAACATCCTCATTTTTAATATTCCATTTTTGTAAACAATCATTGATCATCGCAGCATGTCTTTCTGCGATCCAGGCATTCAGCAAGCAAACTTTTTCCAGATCAACATTCCGTTTACTGAAAACAGATTTGATCTCTTTTTTAAAATCATCTGTGTATGCAATGCTATCAAAAGATAAAATCTCAATTTGAGTTTCCGTACCTGATCCTTTAAAACGACATAGGGCAATATCTAATCCATCTAAAGAAGTGCCGCTCATCAAACCAATGATCAATCTTTCTTCTTTATTGGCAATGCGATATAATTGTTGAATATTCTTGTTCATCTTATTCTTTGTTACAGGATAAATATACTTTCAATTTTATTGCTGAATGAATTTCAAATTCCTTTGAATGCCAGAATACTTACTTCGCTTTAAAGGGGAGTTTTTAAAAACCTGTTTGAAAATTTCTTCACTCATTTCCTGCCATTCTTTTGTTGATAGGTTTAATATTTCAGGAATGGGAGTGAAGCGGATCTCGTTATGCGGTTTACTGAAACGATTCCAGGGGCAAACATCCTGACAAACATCGCAGCCAAACATCCAGTTCTCAAATTTACCTTTCACTCTATCTGGGATCAATGCATCTTTTAATTCGATGGTAAAAAAGGAAATGCATTTACTGCCATCGATCACTTTATCACTCAAAATGGCATCAGTTGGGCAACTATCAATGCATTTGCTGCAGGAGCCGCAATAGTCTTTTGCAAAAGGATCATCATATTCCAGTTCAATATCAACGATCAATGTGGCAATAAAGAAGAAAGAACCGATTTGTTTGTTGATCAGATTTCCGTTCTTGCCGATCCATCCCAAACCACTTTTTACTGCCCATGCTCTTTCTAAAACAGGGGCAGAGTCAACAAAGCCTCTTCCGTTTATTTCACCTATTTCATTTTGTATGATTGATAAAAAGTCTTTCAAACTATCTTTTATCACTTCATGATAATCTTTGCCAAATGCATATTTGCTGATCTTTGGTGTTGCAACATCCTGATGTTGGGAAGGGAAATAATTTTTTAATAAAGTGATCACTGATCTGGCACCCGGAACCAACAATGCAGGATTAATACGCAGGTCAAAATGATTTTCCATATACTGCATGCTTCCGTTATAACCCTTTTGCAACCAGCTTTCCAGACGACGGGCATCATCTGTTAATTGCTCAGCTTTGGCGATGCCACAATGATCGAATCCGCATTGTATTGCTGTTTGCTTTACGAAATTTGTATGAATTCCCCTTGTTTTCAGTTGATTATTTTGAACAGAGTTATGAAATATATATTTTTTTAGGAAATCTTATTATTATACATTCATCAACTATAAAATCGTCATATGAAAAAACTGCTGACCCTATGTTTTTTTCTCACATTCTTTACTAAACAAAACTACCTACTTGCTCAGGAGAAAATGAATATTAAATTCGGTAAAGTTACCGAACAGGATTTTGATGTTAAACCTCCTTCAACTGACTCTGCAGCCAATGCGATCATTGTGGCAGATTGGGGCAATTCGGAATTTGTCGCCAATTCTAATGACGTATCCATTTCTATGGAATTTACAAGAAAGACAAGAATAAAAATTGTAAATAAGAATGGACTTAATGCAGCAACGCACAGTATTTATCTGTTTAATTCCTTTACCGGCAATGCTTCCGACAGATTGGAAAGTATAAAAGCATCTACTTATAATTTAGAAGACGGGAAAGTGGTTGAAACAAAACTGGAGAGCAGTTCTATATTCTCGGAAAATGCAAACAAAAATGTAACCATTAAAAAATTCACTTTCCCTGCAGCAAAAGAGGGAAGCATTATTGAATATTCTTACATAATCAGATCAGGCATTAATACGAATCTTCGGCCCTGGACCTTTCAAGGCGAATATCCCTGCTTATGGAGTGAATACAATGCTAGTATACCTGAATTTTTTAAATATGTAACATTGGCACAGGGTTATCAACCTTTTCTAATTAATACGGTTGATCACTCCTCAGTAAATTTTGCTTTCACGTTAAAAACTCAAACCCCTGTTACCAGTGCTATGCCAACTGCTCCAGCTACAAGTTTTCAACCGGTTAATATTTCAGGTTCATGTGATAATCATCGTTGGGTAATGAAGAATGTTCCGGGATTAAAAGTGGAACCATTTACTACCACTTTAATGAATCATATTGCCAAGATCGAATTTCAGTTGACGATGATCCAATATCCTCATGCTGTTCCTACCTTTTATATGAATGATTGGAAAAAAGTGGCAGAACAAATGAACCAGAGTGAAAAGTTTGGTGAATTGATCAATCGATCTAATGGTTGGCTGGATGATAACCTGAAAGAAATTGTTGGCGACGCCGGTTCTCAGTTAGAAAAAGCAAGAAAGATCTTTCAATACTTAAGAGATAATATTACTAAAAAAACCGGCTTTGGTGTTTATGCCCCTACTACATTAAAAGAAGTATGGAAAAATAAAACTGGTACTGAAGCCGAGATCAATCTTTTATTGATCGCCATGTTGCGAAATGAAAAGATAGAATCTTTCCCGATCATTCTTGGAACACGAAACCTCGGATTTACAAACGAGCTATATCCTTTAATGGGTAGGTATAATTATTTGATCGTAAAAGCGGTTATTGATGATCAAGTTGTTTATCTCGACGCATCACATCCCAGGATCGGTTTTGGTAAACTTCCACTTGAATGTTATAACGGACATGCAAGAGAAGTGACGAAGGAAAATCTGCTTCCTGTTTATTTTTATGCCGATTCTGTAAAAGAATATTCAGTTACAAATAATTTCATCATGAATGATGAAAAAGGGGGGTTAGTTGGTTCAACCACACACCGGATGGGATATTATTCTTCCCTAACGCTTAGAAATGAACTGGCAAATAAAAATGTAGAGGATTATAAAAAACCGATTCGGACAGCATTGCCTGAAAATGTAGAAGCTTTTAATTTTGAAATTGACTCCATTAAAAGCTATGAAGACCCCATCACTATAAGATATGATACAAAGTATAAGGGATTTGGCGAAGATGACATTGTTTATTTCAATCCTTTGATGGAGCATGTTATTAAAACGAACCCATTCTCTGCTGCCCAGAGATTCTATCCCGTAGAAATGCCTTACAGCAAAGAAGAAATTTATGTATTGAACATGGAAATACCGAAAGGCTATATTGTAGACGAGACACCTAAAAGCACCAGGCTTTTGTTAAATGAAGATGAAGGCATGTTTGAATACATCGTAAAAAAAGATGCATTGAATATTCAGTTGAGAATGAAGCTGATGATCAATAAAGCTAACTTTAAGAATGAAGATTATGAAACATTACGTGATTTTTATTCTTTTATCGTGAAAAAACAGGCCGAACAAATCGTTTTTAAAAAGATCAAATAGATATGAAGAAAATTATTGTAATTCTTGTTTTTTCTTTTCCATTTTTTGCGGTGGCACAAAATTACAATGTGGCTCAGATTCCTGAATCATTGATGAAAAGGGCTTCTGCAGTGTTACGTTTTGAAGAGTCGAGAATTATTATTCATTCTCCTAAATCAGCTACATATAAACATAAATATGCCATAACCATTTTAAACGAGTCTGCCGATCATCTGACAAGCTATATCAACCGTTATGATAAGTTTGATAAACTGTCAGAAGCAACCCTTAGATTGTATGATAGTACGGGGAAATTGATCAAGACAGTAAAAAAAAGAGAAATGGAAGATATGGCTTATGATGATAGAATAAGCCTGATCAATGATTCGAGAATTAAAAGATATCAGTTCTATAATAAGGCTTATCCTTTCACCATTGAAATAGAAGAAGAGGAAGAATATGACGGCATTTTTCATTTCCCTTATTGGAGGCCTGTTAGAGGGTATAAATTTTCTGTTGAGCAGAGTTATTTCTTTGTAGAAATGCCAACAAACTATACGATTCATTATAAGCTTCTCAAAAATACAGCCAACCCCATCATTAGTCAGAATGGGAATTCAACTGTATATCAGTGGGAATTAAAGAATATCTATGCTCTTGAATACGAGCCACTTCAAACAGACTTTGACAATCATACTCCAGGTGTTTACGTAACACCTTCCGATTTTGAGATCGGCGGCTATAAAGGAAATATGGATAGTTGGATCAATCTCGGAAAATTTATTCGTGATTTGAATAACGGACGGGATCGTTTGCCAGAATCTGTTAAAAAGGAAGTACACAGGTTAACTGATACGGTATCATCACTCGATGAAAAAATAAGACTGCTGTATACTTACATGCAGCAAAATTCACACTACATACTGGTCTTGCTGGGAATGGGAGGATGGCAACCTTTTGATGCTGCCTATGTTGCTCAGAATAAATACGGGGATTGTAAAGCATTGAGCAATTATATGGTCAGCCTATTGAAAGAGGCAAATATCAATGCGAAATATGTATTGGTCACAGCCGGTGAAGGTAAGCACGGACTATGGCCCGATTTTCCTGCACCTTATTTTAATCATGTAATCACTTGTGTACCCAATGGGAAGGACACTACATGGCTAGAATGTACCAGTCAAACGATGAGTGCAGGGTTCGTCGGAACATTTACAGATAATCGGGATGTTTTACTGATAGATGATGATGGGGGTCATGTGGTTCATACTCCTGTTTATTCGGCTCAAAACAATTTGGAGTCGAGAAAAGTAAACGCAGTGATTGACGAAAATGGAAATCTTGTTGCAGAGATCCACACCAAGCATTCCGGTATTAAGCAGGAACTGCAGCACAGTTTGATCTACAGTGTAAATAAAGAAGAACGAGAAAAGTATTTGAACAGATTTTATAGTCTGCCTACTTACAAGATCGAAAGTTTTGAATACAAAGAACAAAAAGGAAAGATCCCGGTAATTGATGAATACATCAAAATGAGTTCTTTAAATTATGCTTCAGTCTCAGGGAAAAGAATTTTTCTTCAACCGAACCTCTTTAATAAGGCATCTAGATATACTGAGGAAAAGAACAGAAAATATGATATCGAGATCAAATATTCATCAATCCATATTGATTCTATCAATATTCAGATCCCTGCAGGCTATAAAGTGGAAGCAATGCCTAAAACTGAAAATATCAAGAATAAGTTCGGAGAATATAAAATAGAATATCAGTTTGAGGGGAATACCATTCATTTGATAAGATTCCATGAAGAAAATGCAAATACTTTCCCTGCTGAAGAATACCCGAATCTGGTTAGCTTTTATGATGCCATATATAAAGCCGACAGAGCCAGGATCGTATTTGTAAAGAATACTGATTAGGTATTGATCTTCACTTTACGGATTATGCGATAATTGCGGCTTCCTTCTTTTCTTTACTGTTTTTTGGGTGTAATCCGATGAAAGCACTGTAACATTTCCATCCACTTCCAATACCACCAGATCAGCCTCTGCTATACTTGATACACCATGTTCTCTTACTGCCATTTCAATTTCTTCAACGGTCATAGTAGAATCTTTTAAACCCTGTTCCTGGATCTTACCACCCACTACGATCACTATTTTTTCGCCCTGAACCAATTTGTTGAATTTTTCAGATCCGCGAAGAAAGATCTTAAAAATATAGTTTGTGATGAATAAGCCTAAAGCTGCGGCAATTCCACCCGGAACTGAAGTATCAGTTCCGACCATTGCATTTTGAACACTATTACTGATGAGTAAAATAAATACCAGATCAATCACCGAAAGCTGGGATAATTCTTTCTTGCCGAATATCCGGATCGCAATGATGATAAAAATATAAATGGTTACAGATTTTCCTGAAATGATCAAATAGTTAAGTAAATTATCCATTGGTATTCTGAGGTTTAATTTTTATTGAATCTAAAATAATTATTTACAATTGGAAGGTATCACTTCTTCAATAGATTTTTTAAGATCTATATAGATCGCCTTTTTACTTTCATTAATAATGCTCTTCGTAAAAATGATACAGGCATAGCCTCTGCAATTATCTATCCAGGGCCAGGTTCCGAATAGGCCGGGACTTGATATAACAATGGTTTTGCCCGTTTCGTCGGCTTCCTGTATCCATTCGCCCAGTCCATATTGAAAACCTTCTGCTGTTTTGGGTATGTATTTCATGTCAATCCCGGCTGTTTGTGATCGCTGCATCTCTGCAATCGATCTTACGCTTAATATCCTTTTGCCATTATACATCCCTTTATTCAAGATCATCGATAAAAAGTTGATATAATCTATTGCCGCAGAAACCGCCCCTCCTGAAGGGTTCACCGCTTTTTCGTTAAAGAAGGAAGTGTTTCGCATAGCCAGAGGACGAATGATTCTTTCGTTCATTAACTGGTCGAAACTCTTTTTAGAGATCACTTCCAGTACCCTTGCGGCAATATTCAATCCTGTACCACCATAAAAGAAACCTGTACCCGGATTAAAATCAATTTCTTTTTTAGATGCAAAATCATTCACTTCTTCTTCCAGATTGGCAAACTTCTTATGCTCCATGATGGATAGCAGACTCACATGTTCTTGATGAATACCCGTTTGATGGCTTAAACAATTCCTGATGGTAATAAAGCCCTTACCATATTTTGAAAAAATTGGAAGATAAGTGCTGACCTTATCATCCAATGATAATTTGCCTTCATCAACAAAAGTCATGACCAGAGCAGCGGTCAGCCATTTACTGCAACTGGCGATCGGTTCAGGGCTATTGACTTTAAAGTCATCGGTTTCTTTCTTATAAATGATCTTGCCGTCTTTATAGATCAACATCACCGTATTCTTGCCCAACTCTTTTTTTGCTTCTGTAAATTTCTTATCAACACTGCTGAAATCGTATTGGCTGAATAGAGTCAGACATAACAGCATAAAACTCCCAACCAGACTGAATTTGCGGCAGATACGACTCGATTTTAATGACATTGTTACCTGATTTTTTAATTGGATTGTGGTTTGTGAAATTAAAAGAAAAGATTTTGCTAACAAACGGACGACCATCAATTTAACTTTTGTTGCAACATTCACAAAGGCTTTATGAACTTTGTAGAAGAAAGATCAGAGTCGGGAGTCAAAAGTCAGGAGTCAAAACAGAAACAAGAACCGGTAAACAGATAAACTACTAAACTATTTATATGAATCTGAACAATTATACGATTAAAGCACAAGAGATCATTCAAGCGGCACAGCAACTGGCCTTTAATAATGGAAATCCAAATATTGAGACTAACCATTTATTAAAAGCATTACTGGCTGATGAAGACAGTCCTGTTGAATATTTATTAAAGAAGAACAACGTAAACGTTGCCTTTGCCGAATCAAAAGCCGATGAAAGTATTAAACGTTTGCCAAAAGCAAGCGGAACAGAACCTGCACAGGCTGTAAGCCGTGACCTGAATAGTGCATTCTTAAAAGCCAACGCGTCACTGAAACAATTCGGTGATGAATTTGTAAGCACCGAACATTTAATGTTGGGACTGCTGCAGGTAAATGATGATGCAGGAAAATTATTGAAAGATGCAGGCTTAACAGAAAAAGGGTTGGTAGCTGCTATCAAAGAATTAAGAAAAGGAGCAACTATCAATTCTCAAACAGAATCACAGCAATATAATTCCTTGCAGAAGTATGGGAAGAACCTGAACGAAATGGCACGCAATGGAAAACTGGATCCTGTGATCGGGCGTGATGAAGAGATCAGAAGAACCCTACACATCTTAACACGCCGTTCAAAAAACAATCCAATCCTTGTTGGCGAACCGGGTGTTGGTAAAACAGCGATAGCTGAAGGGTTGGCCATGCGAATTGTAAACGGCGACGTACCGGAAAACCTAAAGTCAAAGATCATTTACGCATTGGATATGGGGCAATTGATCGCAGGTGCAAAATATAAGGGTGAGTTTGAAGAAAGATTAAAGGCCGTAGTAAAAGAAGTGGCAGAAAGTGATGGAGAGATCATTTTATTCATTGACGAGATCCATACATTGATAGGTGCAGGAGGAGGCGAAGGTGCCATGGATGCAGCGAATATTTTAAAACCAGCATTGGCCCGTGGTGAATTAAGAGCCATTGGCGCAACAACATTGAATGAATACCAGAAATATTTTGAAAAAGATAAAGCACTCGAACGCCGTTTTCAAAAAGTATTAGTGGATGAACCAAGTGTAGAAGATGCGGTTTCAATTTTGCGCGGAATAAAAGACAAGTATGAAACGCATCATCACGTTCGTATCAAAGATGAAGCCATCATAGCTGCAGTTGAATTATCGCATCGTTATATCACTGATCGTTTCTTGCCCGATAAGGCTATTGACCTGATCGATGAAAGTGCAGCTAAGCTTAGGTTAGAGATGAATTCTATGCCTGAAGAACTGGATAAACTGGAAAGAAGTATCCGTCAGTTAGAAATAGAAAGGGAAGCCATCAAACGCGAGAATGACGCTTCAAAAATGAAAGAACTGGCTCAAGACATTTCTTTATTAACAGTTGAACGAGATACTTTAAAAGCAAAATGGAAACAGGAAAAAGAGATCGTTGAAAAGATACAAACCGCAAAGGCCAACATTGACCAACTGAAATCTGAGGCAGAACGTGCAGAGCGAGATGGTGATTTTGGCAAGGTTGCAGAGATACGCTATGGCAAAATAAAGGAACAGGAAAAGGTTATTGCAAGCAGCTCTGTTCAATTAGATGCGATCAGCGAAAAACGTTTGCTGAAAGAAGAAGTGGATGCAGAAGATATTGCACAAGCCATTGCAAAATCAACCGGTATTCCATTAACTAAGATGCTGCAAAGTGAAAGAGAAAAGTTACTGAATCTGGAAGATGAATTGCATAAAAAAGTAGTAGGACAGGATGAAGCGATCACTGCTGTTGCAGATGCGATTCGCAGAAGCAGAGCAGGTTTGCAGGATCCAAAGAAACCGATTGGCTCATTTATTTTTCTGGGCACAACTGGTGTAGGTAAAACAGAATTGGCTAAAGCATTAGCTGATTATCTGTTTGATGATGAGAATATGATGACGCGTATTGACATGAGCGAATATCAGGAAAAACATACAGTATCAAGATTGGTGGGTGCGCCTCCGGGATATGTTGGCTACGAAGAAGGCGGACAGTTAACAGAAGCGGTTCGTCGTAAACCTTATAGCGTTGTGCTGCTCGATGAAATTGAAAAAGCACACCCCGATGTTTTCAATGTGTTGCTGCAAGTTCTGGATGATGGAAGATTGACTGATAATAAAGGCAGAATGGTGAATTTTAAAAATACCATCATCATCATGACCAGTAATATGGGGAGCCAGATCATTCAGGATGCATTTGAAAAAGTAACGGAAAAAAATAAAGATGCTATTGTTGAAAAGACAAAAATAGAAGTGATGAATTTGCTGAAACAAACCATTCGACCAGAATTTTTGAACAGGATCGATGAAGTGATCATGTTCCAGCCACTGATGAAGAAAGAGATCAAGGGGATCATCAAGATTCAATTGAATGGATTGAAAGAATTGATCGCAAAGAATGGAATTCAATTGGAATTCACAGATTATGCTTTGGAATATCTGGCTGAAAATGGTTATGATCCACAGTTTGGTGCCAGGCCATTAAAGCGTTTGATTCAAAGAGAGATCGTGAATCAATTAAGTAAAAAAATACTGGCAGGAGACATTGATAAAACAAAACCAGTATTGGTGGATGTATTTGATGGAACGGTAGTTTTCAGGAATGAGTAATATATCCATAAAAAATCCCGATACAATTTGTATCGGGATTTCTATTATAGGAAAATAAAACTATTGTGCGGGAACGTAGTCTACTTTTGTTTTTGTAGAGAGATCAAATAAAGTTACTTTATCTTTCTTGATGTCAATAATGCTGTCTTTGTTCTCTGAACCGTCAGGCCCTACTTTTACTAAGTATTTATTGTCGGCACTGATGCTCCATTTTATACTTTGAGGACCTTGTGGGGTTGCCACTTCTAATGTGCCATCTGTTTTGTATTCGAAAGTGATGCTCTTGATCAGCATATCTAATTGCTCGCCATAAGCTTCCATTTGGGTAGCCTGATCGGGACTCATTTTACGAACTCTTTCAATCATATTTTTTCTTGCTGTGGGAACGGAGGCATCGTCAACCTTCCATTTTCCTATAATGTCTTTGCCGAAATCTCCTGCCAAAGTAAACGCAGTGAGTAAAAAGAAGCCGATCATCAATTTGCTGATCTTTTGCATAAAGTTGGGTTTAATTGTATGAATAGATAATGGATCAATTCTTACTGCGAAAATATTATTTATTTTCATAAAACATAATATTTTTTATTGAATTAATTGATTCTTTTTTCTGCATTTCTAATCTTAATTTTAAAGGAAAATCAGCAGTATTAGGTAATTGATTTTTTAAAACAAAACCATGCAATCAGGCATAAAAGAAACGACTTTAAATCTGGAGATCACGAACAGTATCATACACGGTATCGGGATACTCTTTGGACTTGCCAGCATACCATTATTAACGGCACTTGCTATTCATACCAATAATATCCACTCTGTTGTGGGGGCCAGCATTTACGGTTTCTGTTTTATCATGCTCTTTACTTTCTCAACATTGTATCACGGATTTCAGCAGCCCAAAGTAAAACAGGTATTGCAGGTATTCGATCATATCAGTATTTACTTTTTAATAGCGGGGACTTATACTCCTTTCATTTTAAATTATCTGTATAATACAACCGGTATCATCATGCTCTGTGTTTTGTGGAGCCTTGTCATTATTGGAATAGTCTTTAAAATATTTTTTGTGAACCGCTTTAATATCCTTTCTACCATTGTTTATCTATTGATGGGCTGGATGATGGTATGGGGCGGAAGATCCTTTTTCATATCCGTACCCCTTTCTGTACTTATATTGATAGGTATTGGCGGATTATTATATACGATCGGTGTTATTTTCTATCTGATGGAAAAGTGGAAATGGCATCATGTTATTTGGCATTTATTTGTACTGGCAGCAGCCATTTGCCATTATGTTGCTGTCTTATTAACAGTAGTGTAGCGTATTTGGAATTATCATTAGCTGAAATAACAGCAAATTGTTTTCATGAAAAAAGTGCATTTGGTCCTAGGTAGCGGCGGTGCCCGAGGTATGGCACATATCGGCGTTATTGAAATGCTCGAAGAGGAGGGATATGAGATATGCGAAGTGATCGGTTGCAGTATGGGCGCAGTTGTTGGAGGAATCTATTGTGCAGGTTTTCTAAATGAATATAAACAATGGCTGAGCGGATTAACCAAGCCGAATGTATTTAGTCTTTTCGATTTTACTTTTACCACACAGGGTTTTGTGAAAGGCGATAAAATATTTCATAAGATACAGGAGTTCACCGGCGAACAGTTGATCGAGGAATTGAAAATCCCTTTTACTGCTGTATCAACAGATATTTTGAATAAAAAGGAAGTTTATTTTAAATCCGGTAATCTTTTCAAGGCCTTAAGGGCCTCCATCGCGATACCGGGTGTATTTACTCCTGTGATTAATGAAGATTCAATATTGGTAGATGGCGGCGTTTTAAATCCCTTGCCTTTAAATTTGGTAAACAAAAAGGAAGATGCCATTATTGTAGCAGTAAACCTGAACGGTCCCGTACAACATCTTCCTAAACAGCCGGTCAAAGAAATTGATAACAGTAGTTATTGGGAATGGTTCCCTAAGTTTCCGGTTACCGGTAAAAAAGAGCATGGGGCTCAGCCAAAAGTCTTACCTAAAATAAGCTTATTCGATCTGCTTAATACTTCATATGATTTTACACAGGATAAGTTAACGGAAATGATGATCGATCATCACTCACCCGATCTGCTGATCGAATTGCCCCGAAACTGTTGCAATGTTTTTGAGTTTTACAGAGCCAATGAATTGATTGAAGCTGGAAAGAATGCATATAGGAATGCTATGGCAAATAGCTGTAAATAAAAATCAGAGGCATTTTCCGTAAATTTTCTTCTTTGTGGAAACAGAATATTATTTTTAAATCAAATTAATTGTTCTGTCTTTCTTTCTCCATTCATAAAAATATCTTCAGAATGAAAAAGTTTCTCTTTTTTATAGTAATTATTTCAGGTATTGAACAATTGTCTGCCCAAATAAAACATAAAATAAGTCCGGCTGATATTTATCGTTTACAGTCCATCAGTGACCCTCATATTTCTCCCGATGGTAAATGGGTGTCTTATACTTTAAGCACAGTTGATTCTGCAAAGGATAAAAGAAACAGCGATGTATGGATGGTTAGTTGGGATGGAGAACAGACAGTTCAACTCACCAATACACCTGAAGGTGAAAGTTCTGCACGTTGGAGCCCCGATGGGAAATACATTTCTTTTATTTCTTCCAGAATGGGAGAGAAGAATAGCCAAATATGGTTGATGGACAGAAGAGGGGGTGAGGCAAAAAAGCTAACAGATATTAAAGGTGATCTGGAAGACTATGTGTGGAGCCCGGATGGAAAAAAGATCGCAATGGTGATCAAGGATCAGGATTTTTCTGATACAGCAAAAAGCAAGACCAGAAATCCTTTTGTGATGGACCGTTATCATTTCAAAGAAGATATTGAAGGATATATTGAGAACAGATATTCTCATTTATACGTTTTTGATCTGGCGACAAAAAAAACAGATACACTCACCAAAGGAAATTATGATGAGAGTTCGCCCGTATGGAGCCCCGATGGAAAACAATTGGCATTTGTAAGTAACCGTTCTGCCGATCCCGACAGAAATGATAATACCGATATCTGGATCATGGATGCAAAATCGGGAGCGACTTTAAAACAAATTACAACATGGCCGGGTGCGGATAGAGATCCGCAATGGAGCCCCGACGGGAAGTTGATCGCCTATCTTCAATCCAGCAGCAATGAGGCGTTCACGATGTATGGGCAAAATAAGCTTGCAATTGTTTCTGCTAATGGAGGAACTTCTCCATTATTCATAAGACCAATTGATCGTCCTATTCGTGATATACACTGGTCAAAACAAGGGCAGATAATTTCTTTTTTATTTACTGATGACAGAAAGCAAAATATCGGTCAGATAAAAATTGCTGATTCATCTTTCAAAACAATATCTACAGGTGACGTTTTTTTAAATATAGAATCTACAACTTCTTCAGAAGGTTTAGTAGCATGTGTAAGCTCACCACAACTACCTGTTGAATTATATGCTATAGAAAATAATGCAGTAAGAAGATTAACACATGTGCAGGATAGTTTCACCAATCAAATTCAATTATCAACTGTTGAAGGATTTACATCAATTAGTAAAGACGGAACAAAAATTTCAGGTATTTTATATCGCCCTGCCGATGCTCCTGCCAATCAAAAATTGCCGTTGATCTTATTTATTCATGGGGGTCCGGTTGCTCAAGATGAATTTTCTTTTGATCTGAGCCGTCAAATTTTATCAGCAGCAGGGTATGCTGTAGCGGCCGTAAATTATCGTGGCAGCAATGGGCGTGGATTGGATTTTACAAGAGCCATCATTGGCGATTGGGGTAATAAAGAAGTGATGGACATTATGGGTGCAGCTGATTATTTAGTTGAAAAAGGAATTGCCGATGCAAGTAGGATTGGAATCGGCGGATGGAGTTATGGGGGTATCCTCACCAATTACTGTATTGCTACCGATACCCGTTTTAAAGCAGCAGCAAGCGGTGCCGGAAGTGCATTGCAGTTCAGTATGTATGGTGTTGATCAATATGTAACACAATATGAAACTGAATTGGGTACGCCCTGGAAAAATCCGGAGAAATGGATGAAGCTTTCTTATCCCTTTTTCAAAGTCGATAAAATAAAGACCCCTACTTTATTCATGGCAGGAGAAAAAGATTTCAATGTACCTTCTGTTGGTGCCGAACAAATGTATCAGGCATTGAGATCGATCGGCATCCCAACACAATTGGTCATTTATCCCGGACAGTTTCATGGTATCAGCAAGCCATCTTATCAGAAGGACAGGATGGACAGGTATATTCAATGGTTTGGAAAATATTTAAAATAAAATCAGTGCTTTATAATTCATGATTCGTTTTTCTACAGTGATATTGCAATTTGGTGAAATGGGCGAAAAAACCGGCTGGCATTATATTGTTGTTACTGCTAAGCAAGCAAAGCAAATGAAACATGATAGCAGGAAAGTGTTCAGGGTAAGGGGCAAGATCGATGATTTTGAAATCAGCGGGATTGCTTTGATGCCGAGGGGGAATGGAGATTTTATCATGTCTATCAATGCAGAAGTTAGAAAAGGGATCAAGAAAAGAAAAGGCGCAATGATCCGGGTTGAAATAGAAAAAGATGAAACTGTTTTTTCTGTCTCTGCCGAATTTATGGAATGTTTGAAAGACGAACCTAAAGCATTGGCACATTTTGATCAAATGCCCAAGTCGCATCAGAAGTATTATGATACATGGATCAATTCGGCGAAGACTGAAACCACGAAAGCCAAACGAATTGCACAAGCCGTTACTGCATTGTCGCGTAAAATGCATTACGGTGAAATGGTCCGTTCATTGAAAGAAGACAGGGATAAATTAATGAGTTGATTTTTCTCAAACCAACAGGAGTGTTTAATGTGATTGTTCTTTGATTTTACTCTTTTACCAAAAGAGTAAAATCAAAGACAATACATATTACTATTCAGCAAAAATTAAAGGTCAGAATATTCGGTCGGGTGCATTAAAATGATATCCGATTTAGAAACGGTATGCTGGTATTCGGGCAAGCCTGATAATCTTTTCCATTCAGGGTCGTCCTTGAAAGCCTTCCAATGTTCTTCTCTGTCTTTGATTGAATTAAAACTGGTCATGTACATTAAGTTGGGCATATGGCTGCCTGCCAATACTTCGGCATAAAAAACGGCATTGAAGTTTAGTCTGCTGAAGATCCCGATCTCGCCTCCTTCATTGAACATTTCTACTTTCTTTCGATACAGTTTTTCAGTGGCCCCTTCATAACTGCGCAGTTCATAAACTCTCTCCTGCTTTATCCCGGTTAATGAAGGCTGCATAAAATGCTTCCTGTTTTTAAAGGCCTTTAATACAATGGTTTCCATTCTTTGATAAGGCGGATCATTATATACTGCATCTCTGTATGCAGTTAGTTGCATTTTGCCAAGCGTCGTTTCGTCCAATGAAATGATCTGATCAAAAGAATGTAAAGGAATAAATATGAAAATGCGTTTATCGGCAGAAGTATCGTTATCTATCGGCTTATATACGCCGATGCTGTTTAATCCAGATTGATGCAATGCGGGCAAATAATCATTTTTTAAGAATTGATCTATCAGATCCATTTGTGCATTCGATTTGCAGTGATAAACTTTGATCTGATAGAATTGGATATCCTTTTTTTTCTGAGCTGCAGCATTAAAGGAACTTGCACAGATAGTAATACAGAGCAGCAAAAAAGCAAAATGACGAATGCGCATAAAACAAGGTTTATTGGTTGATCAATACTTAAAAATAAGCGATTCAAAGTTACCATTCATAAAGAGTGAATGGTGAAATAATTGGAATTGCTAATTTTATATGGTCAACTCTTTTTATGAAAAAGATAATCGGATGTAGCCTTTTATTGTTTATTTGTGCTACTGTATTATCGCAGGTGGTTTCAACAGATAAACCCGGCAAGAGCGTTTCTACAATTACGCAGGATGAAACGGCAAAACCAATGAACCCAGAAGATTATGCCGATATCGGCGGTACTCCCTTTTTAAGTGTTGCATGGGGCAAGGGAATGTTGCAATTGAACAATGGCACCCGATTAACTGATGTAGATATTCAGTTTAATCTGGTAACCAATGAATTGTATTATAAAAAGAATAAGTCAACCATTGTTATTGCCAATAATGTGCTTGAATTCGTCATTTCCTATCAGGAAAAAGGAAAAATAGAAATGCAGTATTATCGAAGCGGTTATCCTTCGTTCGAGAAAAAATCAAATAAAACATTTTACCGGGTACTTGCTAATGGTAAGAATTTTCATCTCCTTAGTTTTGATTATAAAGCCATTGAGGATACTTATACTGCTACCGTTAATCACCCCGCAAGATCTTCATTTAATACCGGCTATAAATACTTTGTATATGATGTCAGGAATAATCGTTTGCAATCTATTCAAATGAATCAGGAATCTCTGGAGAAAGCATTGCCGGGTATGGAAATTTCAATACAACAATATATTAGGTTGCATAATATTAAACTTCATTCAGAGGAAGAAATGGTCGAATTGATTAAGGACCTGAATCAATAAATCATAAGCCTGACTGATTTTTGATCAACTGATCGGGTTGTATGTAAAAAATCATATTCCTAAACTGCATTTCTCATCTTTTTATCACAACTAATTTCGAACTTCGCGGCAAATTCCTAACGATCATGATCCATTCTTACCAGTATGTAAGTGCAGAAGAAGCTTTGTCTGTTGTACAAAGCGGGCATCGTATCTATTTTCATGGCAGTGCATGCACCCCTTTATTTATGTTTCGGAAACTAGCGGAACAATCCGATCGCTTAAAAGATGTGGAATTGGTCTTCATTACAGTTCAGGGAGACATAGAAGTGGATAAACCCAAGTACAAAGATTCCTTTCATATCAATTGCATGTTTGTTTCAAACTCTGTTCGTGTGGCAGTGAATGAAGGAAGAGCAGATTTTATTCCCGTTTTTTTAAGTGAGATCCCTATTCTCTTTAATAAAAAGATACTGACCATCGATGTTGCCATTGTGCAGGTATCGCCACCCGATGCGCATGGATATTGCAGTTTGGGACTATCGGTTGATATAGCACGATCTGCAGTGAACAATGCAAAGTATATCATTGCCCAGGTAAATCCGCAGATACCCAGAACGCATGGGGATGGCATGATCCATACTGATCGTTTCACTGCCATGGTTTGGCATGATGAAGTATTGCCCGAAATTGATTACAGCGCCAAAACAAAAGCCACAGAATTACAGATCGGCAAGAACGTAGCAGAATTGATCGACGACGGGAGCACATTACAATTGGGTATCGGTACCATTCCGGATGCTGTATTAAAATCTTTATACGGGCACAAGGATCTGGGTCTGCATACCGAAATGTGCAGCGATGGCGTTATTGATCTCTTTGAAAAAGACGTGATCAATAACAGCAAGAAAAAGATCCATCCCAATAAATCGGTCACCAGTTTTGCGATCGGTACCAGAAAACTGTATGACTATCTGAATGATAATCCTGCTTTTGTTTTTCTGGATATCAATTATGTGAATGACCCGCATGTGATAAGACGTAACCCCAAAGTGATGGCGATCAACAGTGCGATAGAAGTGGATATTACCGGACAGGTTTGTGCAGACAGCATCGGTAAATATCAATACAGCGGCATTGGCGGACAAATGGATTTTATGCGCGGAGCTGCGCTGAGTGAAGGAGGTAAGCCGATGATCGCATTGACCAGCAGAACATCGAAAGGATTTCCGCGAATCGTTCCGCATTTAAAAGAAGGAGCCGGTGTTGTTACTACAAGAGGACATATCCATTATGTGATCACTGAATATGGTGTAGCTTATTTGTATGGAAAGAATTTCAGACAGCGGGCAAAACTGTTGATCGATATTGCCCATCCCGATGATCGGGAAATGCTGACCAAGGAATGCTTTGAAAGATTCAAGATATTTATATAGCCAGTATTTATTGAAGATTGATTATGTTAATGTAAGGTCAGTTTTGTTAGCAATATAATATCATGAAAGGGTTCACCAAATTGCCCGATCCATTTTTGGCTTACCATAATGATTTGTTCATCTCCTTGTAAGATCACAGGAATACTTTGAATGCCCAAAGAATATTCGAATTTGTTTTCATAAGTGATTTTCCCATTATCGTCAAGCTCAAATAAATAAGAATACTCTCGATTATCCTTCGTTGGAATGATGAAACTAGAAAACAGAAAGTGGCCATCTTTTGTTACAATCATGTTACCCGGTTTTTCATGCCAGTTTTTATTTATTTCTTTTTGCCATTTTAAATTACAGCTGCTATCAAGCATCAGCACTTTTAAAAATTCAAAACTTTCATTTTTGCCTTCAAGTGAAGAATAGTTACTACCATAAATCAATAATTCATTTTTTCCGGTAAGGATAGTTTGCTTTGGATAAAAATTCTGATAGGCTTTTGACCAAATAGTATCTCCGTCAGCATTTAACTTGATCATCCACAGCGAATTGGTATTTGTTTTAGCATTGTATTTCTCAGCAGTTAAAAAATAGTTATTGTCCTTTGATTTTATGATCGAAATAGGATTTCTCTCTATGTTTCCTGAAAGTAATTTTGCCGAAATCAACCTGCCATTAAGGTCATATTTACTTATTGAAATACCCTGATGATTGGTTGAACTAAATTCATTTGCTACTACCAGTAATTGATTGTTTTTAATTAAAGTAATTACTGTATTTCCATCGGGCCATTTAGGCTTGTTAATGTTCTTAGACCAGATCAGCTTCCGGTTTCTATCATACTTGTTTAAAAAATCTTTGGAATAACCACCCATTGTTCTGCTATCTATTCGTATGCCATAATAATAATTTCCGCATTCAATATAATTTGAAGGGAATTCATTTGGTGAGATGATTTGTTTAGTCCCAATAGTATCTCCTTCCTGATTTATCTTTACAAGAAAGTCTTTGTAGTTACTAGGTAAACCTCCCTGATCGTTTACTTGAATATCAAATAAGTAGTTTCCATCTAGAATATCTCTATGACTTACTATTCTGTTATGATAGCCTAATGAAAAAGTGGTTTCTGATTTTATTTGATATTTTGAACCTGATCTCTCTATGTTAGCACCCACTTCTTGCCCGATACAAGAAATTGAAATTAAAATGCTGAGTGGTAGAAGGCTAGCTTTTTTCATAGAGTAATATAAAAGTATAGAATAAATATTTTATAAAATATATTCAAAAGACAATTATCTTTACTTATCCTCAGCTTTATAAAGTCAAAAAAGATAAAGCCTTTCTTATTGCCTAAAATAGGCCGGCCTCCGGCACTATTCATTTCATAAATTAGAAGATAAACAAGTACAGTCTCAACGGAGGATGAACGAAGGATGGCTATACCTTCACTATATGATGGCTATACCTTCGCTATAGGATTACTATAGCTAAACGCCTATTCTCCTATCACAAAAATACTTCTCCGCTTTAACAAATCATTAGTACACATCATGCAGCATTTAGCATCTAGTTAAGAGAATACGGTTTGGTTCTTGATATTTATCTATTCATAAAAATTCGATGCATGATCTAATGTTACGCTAAAACAATTATAATTATGAAAAGCAAACAACTATTCTTCAGTGTAGCCGCAATGGCTGTAACAGCATCCGTATTATTTGTTGCCTGTTCAAAAAGTACGTCTGCCGATGCCGTAGCTCCCACAGCAACACAGCAATCTGTCTCATTGTATATGACAGATGGTCCCGGCATATTTAACAATGTGTATCTCGATATCAAATCGGTGGAAGTACTGGTGGATACTTCGAAAAACACAAGAGATCACGATCGTTGTAACTGGGATACACTGGGTAATAAGCCCCCATTACCTAAAGACTCAACATTTTTTGTATGGAGTAATCTAAACGTTACTGCAGGCTTGTATGATCTGCTGCAATTGCGAAACGGAGTGGATACATTATTATCCACTGCAAATATTGCAAAAGGAGCTATTCGATTGATCAGAATTAACCTGGGTACAGCTAGTTATATTATAAAAGACAGTGTTAAATACACATTGAATATTCCTACCAATGCCCCTTCTTATATTATTGTGAAGTTGGGTGGCGGAGAGTGGGAAGCTTTTGGCAGCAACAGATATCGTTTATGGCTTGATTTTGATGTTGCCAGGTCCATCATATTCTATAACAATGCATATTATTTAGCGCCATTCCTTCGTCCTTTCTTACCAAGTCAGACGGGCGCAGTATACGGAAGTGTTGCACCGAAAGATGCTTTTCCGGAATTGATCAAAGTATTTAGTTCAACAGACACTTCCATGGCTTTACCTAACAGGGATGGTGTGTTCTTGGTTAGGGGATTAAAAGACGGGACTTATTCTGTATGGGTACATTCACTGCGTGCAGATTCTGCAGGTGTTGCCATTCAAGCGTATAAGGATACAACGATCAGTAACGTTGTAGTAAAGAATGCCAATACCGTTTTTGTAGGTAATATAACATTACATAAATAGTTTTTCATAAAGGCGAATAGAGGGTAAAATAAAAGAGGAGCGGTTTTCACCGTTCCTCTTTTTATTATATTTTAATTGTTCAACTGTCAATAAAACGACTATAAAATACCAATTTCTTTTAGCCCTCTCCAAGGCAGCTTTTACCCTTCTTTTGGTATTTGTGAAGAAGACCAAAAGAAGTCTCGAAGAAGACCAAAAGAAATCCAAAAAATGGAAAACTTCGGATTAATCAGCATGTATTAACCGGTACATTAGAATTGCAGCACGTTGTATCAAATACGGGAACTCTTTCAAATTAATGGTTTCACCGGGTGCATGGGCTCCGTTTCCGGAAGCACCTAATCCATCCAAACAATCCACATATTTGGCAACATAGGAAATATCGCCGGCACCTCTGCTTCCCGGGTCGCCTGCAATGGTTTCTCCGATACCCATATCTTTTGTGACTTTGTTTAATATTTGCAGTACTATATTATTCCCTTCGGTGGGCTCCATAGCAGGAATGCCATCTGTGAATTTTATTTCTGCTTTAGTTCCGTTGAGATGTTTTGCAACGATCTCTTTCATTTTATTTCTGGCAGATTCTTTTTGTGCCTCCGTTAAGAAACGAAGGTCGCCCGAAACATAGCAGGAGGGAGAAACGATATTGCTTTTTCCAATGACTTGACCGCTGGCCTTACTTTCGTCATAATTTACATCAGAGCCGCCAATGATCAGTCCGGGATTGAATGTCAGATATTTCTCGGTACTTAACTGTTCTCTGAATTCATTTAAGATCCTGGCAGATTCATAAATCGCACCATACCCATATTTGAATATGCCGCTGGAATGAAAAGTATTGGCAGTAACCGATAGTTTCCAACTGCTGCTGCCTCTTCTGGCTGTGGCAACACTGTGCAGCCCCTGTGCCCCTTCAAACCCCAAAGCAACATCACAGCGTTTTGCCCTTTCAATAAAGTCTTTCCGGCTAACGCTAACAGGTGTTCCTGCTCTTTCTTCATCACCGGTAAAATAAACGACAATAGTGGCATCATCGAGTAAGTGCATGCTTTCTAATGCCTGCAATGCTGCAATGGCGATCACGTCGCCGCCTTTCATATCATTGGCACCCTGGCCGGTTGCAGTAGAATCGTTCAATTTTTTCCAAGGATTAGCGGGCATATCAGGTTCAAAAACGGTATCCAGATGCCCGATAATAAATAATTTCTTTCCTTTCTTGCCATTTCGGATAGCTACCAGATGTCCAGCCCTGTTTAGGGAATCGGGCAAGGGCACCCATTCGGAATGAAGTCCCGCTTTTTCCAGCTCTTTACTGAAAATAGCCCCAACTTTCCGAACACCTTCTTTATTAAGGCTGCCGCTATTGATATTCACTGTTTCGATCAGCAATTTTTCCGCAACAGGCAAATGCAGATCGATGTATTGTATGATCTGTTTCTCTTTTTCGGAAAGGGACTGGGAATTTGCCTGGAAGGCCACTAAAAAGACAAGGACAATAAGCACCGATTTTCTCATGCAGTAAATTTTTACCAAGATAAATAAGAATAGACTGGAGGCACAAAATATATTTCAGCCGTTGAGAGGCAGCATTTTACATAGTTTCTTTTTATTTATTAGGCTGTGATGTTGATTACTTGTAACTTTGCTGCTTATTATTTTATTTATTTAAATTTTACAATGGACACAAAAATCAAAGGAACTGTAAAGTTCTTTAACGAAGAAAAAGGTTTTGGTTTCATCAAACATGATGATTCTAACAAAGAAACATTTGTACATGCTAATGGTTTAATCGACCAGATCGAAGCAAACGACAAAGTTGAATTTGACGTGCAAGAAGGCCGTAAAGGTTTGAATGCAGTGAATGTGAAACGTATCGCTTAAAAGTAATACTTCATAAAACCTGTAAGGCTGCAATATGTATTGCAGCCTTTTTTTATTTTATACGGTCAATGCAAATGCCGGAATATTTTCTTTGGCGATCGGCAAGAATAAAAACCAGGCGAGTGCCATAAGCAGGGATGGTGACTTTTCAGATGCTGATGCTTTAGTTCTTGCAAAAAACATTACGGACTCAGCATTTTCCGCACTTAGGCCGCTGATGAGTAGTGGATCATTCTTGTGTTTTTTATAGATCATTATTTCGGGCATGGGATTATTCTGAATGCAGTAATGATAACGATCCTCATTCAATTCAATCAAGCCTTCATTCTTGAACAATATTTCATGTGTGATCTGCCCGATCTTGATGCCATATTCATTTTTTAGAACGGTAGTATTCAACAAGAATCCTTCTTTATCAATATGAAAATTCCTTCTGCAATCTTCCGCATCGATCTTTGCGGTATGTTCTCTGAGGTTGAGGGAAAGGGACATCAGTTTTTTCAATCCGTTCCATAATTCATATACTTCCAGGTCGTCTTCTACTTTAACTGGGATCCATTGTAAATTAGAATGGTTATTCATACTAAGCAGCTTGTTGAGAGGGTAAGGTAATCGCAGTATTTTATAATATCATCAGTTAACATAAACATAATATTGAAATGTGAATAAATGCAGGGGTTCGGTGGATTAAGCAAAGGGTTTTAAATGGTGGATCGAAAAGAAATTATACGGATCCGGTCGCTCAAATCTCTCCTGAATGAGATCAGAAGAAACAGGATGTCTATAGATAAGTCCTGATTCCGGGAGCTTTTTGAGATATCTATACAATTGGTCAATAAATACCCACATTATATCGTTTAGTACTATTAAATAATAAATTTGCCGTTTTATCCGGTGTGATCAAGGTCTGACCTGATCTGGATATCTGAAGCTGAAAGGAAATAAAACTTATATTGATCAACTTTTTAGTAAAACCCATCTATTTATGAGTGATTTGATGAAACATTTAAATGAAACGGTTGCCTACATACGTGCTAAAGTGAAAACTGATGCTGAGATCGGAATTGTGTTGGGAAGCGGACTGGGAAATCTTACCGATGATATTGAGATCGAATATTCGCTCCCTTATGGAGAAATACCACATTTTCCGGTGAGTACAGTAAAAGGGCATATCGGTAAATTACTCTTTGGGAAGATGGGAGGAAAAGCGGTAATCGTGATGGGTGGGCGTTTTCATTTCTATGAAGGATATAGCGCCCAGCAGGTGATTTATCCTGTTCGAGTAATGAAACAGTTAGGAGTGAAAACCTTATTGCTGTCGAATGCTGCTGGTGCTGTAAACCTGGATTATCAGGTGGGAGATCTGATGATCATCAACGATCATATCAGTTTCTTCACAGAAAACCCCTTGATGGGGAAGAATGAAGATGAGATAGGAACAAGGTTCCCTGATATGAGTGAGCCCTATTGTAAAGAATTGATAGCAAAAGCTCATTCGATTGCAAAGGCAAACAGCATGAAAATTCATGAAGGGGTATATACGGCAGTTACAGGACCGACTTTTGAAACAAGAGCCGAATATAAACTGATCCAGATATTGGGAAGTGATGTAGTGGGAATGAGTACCGTTCAGGAAAATATTGCAGCAGTGCATTGCGGTATAAAAGTATTTGCTGTGAGTGTGGTGACCGATATGGGTATTCGTGAAGACGAAAACACGATCACTCATGAAGAAGTGTTGCAGGCGGCAAAAGAAGCAGAACCAAAACTGGCATTATTATTCAATGAAATGGTAAGATCCATATAATACCCGACAAGATGGAAACAGCCATAAAACTGTTGCTGCATTCCATCAGACGTTTTTATCACTTCATTCACAGCTTTACAGTTAATTTGCAGCACATTCCACAAGCATGAATCTATTGTCCGGCAAAAAATTATTGTTCTTAACGAGTCTTTTACTTGTGTGGACGATCAATGCCGTTGCTCAGAGTTCAGGCAATTATTCGGGAAGTTATTCGGGTCAGTCAGCTGTACGGTATGATAGTCAGGGAAGACCGATGGGTAACAGCGCTCCCAGAAAGGATTCGTTACAGCACAGAGACAGGTTTGCCGATTCTATCACGCTGTATTACCGCTATTATGATTCTACGCGCAATCGAACTTTAGATTCTAATTTAAATGATTTCGGTAAGAGATTGCCGCAGCCTTATTGGTTTAATAATATGGGTAATTACGGAACAGCGGCAAGGTCTTATGTTTTTAGCCCTCTGATGAAAGCAGGATGGGACGCCGGTTTTCATCAATATGATGTATACAATTACAAGGTAGAGGATACCAAGTTCTTTACTACAACAAGACCATTTACAGAGTTGGCCTATTTGCTGGGGAATAAGGCTGAGCAAATCATCAATATCCTGCATACACAAAACAAAAAAAGCAATTTTAATTTTTCATTCGAATATCATTTCGGTAATTCACCGGGTTTGTTCAAAACACAAAATGCCAGTAATAGTAATATGCGTGTAACAGCGCATTACCAGTCGAATAATAAAAGGTATGAAGGCTTTCTCATTTATATTTCCAATAAAAATTCGTCTTCCGAAAATGGTGGTTTAAAAGATGTAAAACAATTGGATAGTCTTGCATTAAATGACCCTTTTGAAGTAGATACCAGATTGGGCTCTACCTTAATTTCAACCCGTAACCCTTTTAATACATCTGTGTATACAGGAAACACTTATAAGGATAATACGCTTTTGTACAGGCATCAGTACGATTTTGGGCAAAAGGATTCTTTGGTTACGGATTCCGTTACTTATAAACTATTCTATGCCCGGTTCAGGATACAGCATACCATTTCCTTGAAATCGAGCAGTTATAGTTTTTCTGATATTTATGCTGATTCAACTTCTTACAGTGATTATTTTAATTATAAGATCCAGGGAAATACAGCAGGAACACCCGATACGGTGAAGTTTAAAGATGCATGGAGTAATGTTACCAATGAATTCAGTATCGTTTCTTTTCCTGAAAAAAATAATCAAAGTCAGTTCCTGAAAGCAGGCATAGCCTTGCAGAATTTGAAAGGAACATTCGGAGATACAGCATCTGCAAACTTCTACAATGTTTATGTATTGGGTGAATACCGAAACCGAACACGTAATCAGAAATGGGATATTGAAGCAACAGGTCAATTATATCTGAACGGATTCAATGCAGGCGATTATGCTGCATTTATCAGTTTGAAAAGAAGTCTGGGTAAAACCCTTGGCTATTTGCAATTGGGTTTTCAAAACACTAACAGAACACCTTCTTTTATTTTCGACCCCCTTACCAATTTTCCGGTCAACAATAAGCAAACCTATAATAAGGAAAATATCGTGAGACTTTTTGCAGATTATGAAAACCCCCACAAAAATTTCAGATTAAGTGGGGAGTATTATCTAGTGAGCAATTATACTTATTTCGATAGTTTTTTTGTAGCAAAGCAGGAAGCCACTTTGTTTAATATGCTTCATATCAGCGCGGAGAAAAAGATCAAGTTGAGTAAATACTGGAACTGGTATGTAGAAGTTCATCTGCAGCAAACGACCGGCGATGCACCAGTTCATGTACCGGCATTTTTAACCCGAAATAGGATTGCATTTGAAGGTACTTTTTATAAGAATCTGATTCTTTCCACCGGAATGGAATTACGTTATTATTCGGATTATAAAGCAGACAATTATTCGCCTTTTACCGGACAGTTCTTTTATCAGAACAGTTTCACTACTTCAAACCGCCCGGATATCAATTTGTTCTTTCATTTCCAGATCAAAAGCTTTAAAAGCTTTGTGCGCTTAGAAAATGTGAACACATTAGATCTTTCAAAAGGCTTTAGTTTTACAAAATACAATTATGTGGCACAGCAATATCCCATGCAAGGCTTATGGTTCCGTTTTGGTGTTTGGTGGAACTTTGTGAATTAACAAACCGGCTGCATAAAATGCATTTTCGCATTCACTTTTCTTCCTTACATTCGAACAATAAAATACATTATTATGAAACATTTTTTATTGCTGCTGATCATAGTGTTTGTTTCTGCAAATTTACTTGCACAAACAAAAGAAGAAACCATCAAAGTTTCTGGTAATTGCGGAACTTGTAAAAAGAAGATAGAAAAAGCAGCCACTGCTGCGGGGGCCAGCTTTGCAAGTTGGGATAAGACCACCAAAATATTGGAAATTAAATACGATGTTGCAAAGACCAATGATAAAAAGATCCAGGAAAGCATTGCTGCTGCAGGTTACGATACACAGGATGTAAAAGCAACGGAAGAAGCATATAAGAAATTAGACGAATGTTGTCAATACGACAGAAAGGCGGTAAAAAAACAATAAGCGGGATAAAAAATTTAAGCAGAGCCGGGTAATATTTATCTGGCTCTTTTTTTATGCCAATCAATTTTTCTTCCGGCTAATACTTTAAAAACGAATTTATCTGTGGCATCGGTTAAGCCGAAACCAGGACCAATATTCAATTCCCAATTTTCATTATTCAACATATCATACACAAAATATAAAGCATGATTTTGTTGGTCCAATTGATCAAATCTATTGATCGGCCCCATGCTCCCATAATATTCAAGCCCAAGACTGGCATTTTTAAAAAAAGCATATGACGCTTTTAAGTTCGGCTCAAAAGAAGGCGCGGTATTTTGATTAACTCCTTTTAATGAAATGCCTAAAGTTGGATTGAATGAAACATACAATTTATCCCATTCTTTATCAATTATGGGGCGGATCTCTACACTCCATGTATCGGGTGAATATTCCTGTCGTTGATAGCCGATCTCTGCCGATAAACTTAGTCCAACCGGCAATTTCCATTTATCGGGTGCGGCAATGCGCGGACGAATATGTGTTCCAACGAACTGATAACCGTAGGGCGAAGTATAATTGGTGAAGATGTAAAAACCAATTTCAAAATTATCGGTGAAGCCGTGTGTGATCTCTACAGTTTCATGCAGCGCATGATTGGATGGGCGAACAGCATCCACGATATTCTTTTCTCCATTAAAAGTATAGTTGCTGTGCAATTCAAAAATGGTGGTTCCCTTTTCCTGAGTTTTTGCACCATACACCTGTATCTCATAATTATCCTGAGAGAAAATTATTTGAGAAGAAAAAAGAAAAATAAAGGGCAATAATTTTCTCATACGTTTATTAAATGAACTGCAAATGACGATATAAAAATGTTTTGCTTTGTTTTGAATAAGGGAATTATTTTTCAAAATAAACATGGCTGGCACCCACCCATTCCTTATCATGATTGTAACGCACACCGATCATTTTACCTTTGCTTAATCTGGCTAAATTAAAAGTGCCAACTGGCCTTGTTTCGCCCTCTTTCCAGAAATAAAATATTCTGATCTCTGCTTTGGCAGGTATATCAGGTGTTTCGATTACATCAGCATATTTCACTTTTCGTTGCAATACCCAGTTATGCGGATCGGTAACTCGGGTAATATCTTCAGGGCAAACATCAATGACCACACCTTGTCCGGCGAATGAGAATAAAGGTTTTAAAACATAATTCTCCAGATCAGCGGGCAATTCTTTGATCTCATCAAGGAATATTGTTTGAGGGACATAAGGATGCTGAATAAAAGGCAATGTATATTTACTGATGCGGTAAAACCAGTTGGGATGAGGCACCCATTCTGCTTCTAATTCGGCGGACAGTATTTTCCCTTTCTCCTGGAGTTCAGCAGATTGTGCATGCAGATCATCAAAAATAATTCTGTTGTAAATTCTTTTTACTTCGATCTTCCTTCCATCTCTTTCATAAAATAATTTCTTCCCTTCCAGGATCAATTCAGTCAGACAAACAATGGGTATGCCTAAATAATCTTCCGTGCAATAAAAATCAATCCTTGTTTTTTGTTCATGGGGTAACAGTTCCAGTAAAATAACATTTTCAGGTTGCTGATCCTTTATTATAATTTCTTTCAGCAATTGTAAGTAGGCTTCTTTATTGAATCCGTTCAAATATGCTGAATAATTATCGGGGATATTGAAATGTTTGCTTGTTACTTCATCATGCCAAACCTGATAACAGAATAAAGTTGGGAAGCCCTGCATTTCTATCAATTGCGGTTCCAGTTCGCCTTTATCATTTTCACAGATACCAAAATCAAACGCAATAAAATGTGAGAAATTATTTTCATTCAGCACTTTTATTTCTTCCGGGATCGCTTTTTTTGTGATCGCTAAAAAGTTAGGCTGTGTGATGACATCTACAATACTTTCGCAGGCGGAGAGCATTTTGTCCGCAAAATCTTTAGCAATAAACACTGGTGTTTCAGCTACACGAAAATCAATTGTGCCGGGATGTTTACTGTGCAGTTCTTCCAGGAAATCTTGATATTTTTCTTTAGTAAAACTTTCATTGAAACATTTTCTTAATGCAGAAACCATAGTAGCCCTTTTATTGGGGGATTGAAATTAACGAAATCTCAGTCAATTAAGGGTATTAAATGTATTAAATCGGCATGATCAATATAAGAATTGTTTCAATCCGTGTTTCAGGCGCTTCTGTGCGATATAATTCTTAAAAATATTGAGCCTGTTTTTTAAGGTCACATTTAGTTTTTCGAAACATATTGATATCAATTTAAATTAGTATTCAGCCAATTCGCCTACCGCTAGATTGAGAAAATTAGGAAGGATATGGTTGTAGGTGTACATGATCTTATCCGGATCCTGTAACTGTTCGAGCATGCTTTTCCATTTTTCTTCACCATGATTCTCGATCACAGTTTTCTTTTTATCATCACGTTGTAAGTACATGCTCATACCAATTGCATCGGCTTCAGGATGAAATTGTGTGCCAATCATATAATCATTGAAACGGATGCCCATAATAGCTCTTTCATAGGGGACATGTGGTCTGTTCTTTTCAATGGATAAGATCTTTGCACCCATTTCTCTTAGTTTGTTGTGCTTGGGTTCTATCACCTGATAATCCCTGCTGTCTACACTGTAAAAGGGGTCTTTTAATCCTTCAAAGATGATTTCCTCTTTTCCTTCCTTCAGCATGTGAATGGGAAATACTCCAAATGATGTTGAATTTCTTTTACAAACAGTAGCAATTTGAAAATACCTGCATACCAATTGAAAACTATGACAGATCAGGAAAACATGTTTCTTATTTGTGTTCGAGAGGTCAGCATTCCATCTTTCAACGGAATCAAACCATTTAAAATAGGCGTTGTCCCAATCACAGCCCTCGCTTTCCAAGGGAGAACCGGGGCCACCGGTAGAAATAAATATATCGTAAGAAAGATTGGGAATTTCTATTTTGCTGCGTACATCAAATTCTTGGAAAAGCACATCAAGATTATGCACTTCTCCCCATTGATTAATGATCTCTCGTATACAGCGCATACCCTGATTCTCTGCGCCTTCATACAGATCCAGAATTGCAATTCGTATTATTCGATTCTCTGTAAAATTCATAAGGACGCAAACATAAGAATTTTAGAAATTATGCCATTACAATAAGTATCAACAGTTGTGAAGGAATTTAATAGATTCAGGTTGAAATGTCGTTGTTTACTGTTAAAGTGTCGGTTTGATATTTCGGAATTTATTCAAACCTCATTTTCATGCGACATCATGATACGCTTATGAATTATGGGTTATGAATGTAATACTGGCGCGCATATCTTCAAATAAGTTGGCTAACTCAAAGCTGATGATAAAAAATGCAGGGTAAAAGAATTGAGATTTTCGGATACTTAGGCTCTGAATTTTTTCTCCTATTTTCTGAGCGAATTTATTGTTGAAAATAAAATAGCTTACTGATATGCCTATCAATGCACCAACAATAACATCAGTTGCATAATGAAAGCCAAGGTAGACCCTTGAAAAAGTGATGAATACAAGCGTATATATAAATGCAACAATGCCTGCTTTTCTGGCAATTAAAAATATGCTTGTAGCGATCGCATAAAACAGAACAGCATGATCGCTGGGGAATGAGCTCAATTTATCCAATCCTATATTATCAGTTCCGTATGGTAACATTAAATGCAAGTCGGGATTATTAATGGGCCTTACTCGGAAAGGCATGCAAAGAACCAAAACTCTGCCAATAAATATCGCAAAGAAACCGGATAATAATCCTAGAATGATTTTCACCCTTCTTTTTGATGTGTCTTGATGATTTGGGGGAAACCATAACCACCAGAAAACAATTAGTAGAAGTCCACCTTTGAAAAAGCTATTTTTAGAAATAAATACCATTAACTCATCAATAAATTGATTTTTCTTTGAAAATTTCTGAAAAATATTGATCACACTCATATCAAAACCTGTAACACTTATTACTGATTCAATTTTAGTTTTAGAGGTTTGCTGTGGAATGTTATAAACTGTCTTTTGCGAAAAAATAAATGTATATCCAATGAAGGCTGCAACCATAAAAAGAAGAGTCAATAATTTCCATTTCATTTAAATTCAGTTTAAGGGTAACAAATTGTTCTTTGTTTGGAAATACGATCCATAAAAAGCATACCATATTATAGTTTCTTTAAAATCAATCAGTTATGAAATTCGGATGCTTATGATTTTCCGAAAATTGGAAATTTTTTTTATATTCTGCAAGTAACAGGTATATAGGTATCAACAACAGTTATCTGGATATCAATCAAATAAGATAAAATAAGGCTTGTAGATATGGTTTAATAAGAAGTCTTTCACGAGATACTATGAGCCACTATAAAGAAGGAATATCTTCCAATTATCCTTTGAGACTTGCGTGCTTTGATAGGAATGCCAAAACCTATATACGTAAAAACTATTTTTTCTTTTCAGATTTAAAATCCTGATTGCTGAAAGGAGGATTATCCGGTATTTTCAAAACATTGAATCCATGATTGGTTTCCTGATGGCAGTTGTAGCAAGTATTCGTTAATGCAGTAAAGCTATTTTTAAATTCGACAGGATCTTTATGTTTTATAGCATTACTAGTACTGTCGATCGACAAATTGATCATTCCTAATGCCTTTACTTCGGGTCTGTCGGTACAATATTTATTTATATTATCAAGCGCTTCTTTGATTTCCTTGATCTCAAAATCAGCTAAATCCCAATTTTTATTTTGCCCTGCAAACCAAAGCTTCGCATGATGTACTTGTATGCTGCTCATAAATTCTCCCAAGCCGGGTTTGTACGTGTTGTTGAGTTTAATTTCCAAACTATCAAGTCTGCTTTGTAATTTTTTTTCATTTATGGAGGGGTTGTTGCATGCAACTAATCCTGCTATTAAGAGCAGGGAAATAATCTTCTTCATTTTATTATATTTTACAAATAACTCAAATTTGTTTTTGGTGTCAATGCTAGTAATGTCTCGTACATGAGTTGAATAGTGTTTTCAATATCACTCTTGTGCAGCATTTCTACTGTGGTATGCATGTACCGCAGCGGAATTGAAATTAAAACACTTGGACATCCGTCATTGGCATAAGCAAAGCTATCAGTATCTGTTCCTGTACTCCGGCTAACGGTGCGCATCTGTAAAGGGATTTTTTTCTTTTCGGCAATGTTCTGCACAAAACTTAATAATTTATTGTGTACTGCAGGTCCGTAAGTAGGGGAAGGGCCTTTTCCGCAAGCCACATCACCTTCAATGATCTTACTGATCATCGGGGTTTGTGTATCATGTGTAACATCGGTGATGATGGCGATATCAGGTTTGATCCTTCTTGCGATCATTTCAGCTCCGCGTAAACCAATTTCTTCCTGTACTGCATTTACGATATATAAACCAAAGGGCAACTTCTTTTTATTTTCTTTTAAAAGTCTGGCTACTTCTGCAATCATGAATCCGCCTATTCGGTTATCGAATGCACGTGCAATCAAATAATCATAAGCCAGTTCATCATAGCCTTCTTCATAAGTAACAACGGACCCTATATGGATGCCCAATGCTTCCACTTCCTTTTTTGTTCTGGCACCGCAATCAAGAAACAGATTATCCACTTTAGGGGCTTGTTCTTTTTGATCTCCGCTGCTCATACGCGTATGAATGGCCGGCCAGCCGAATACAGCTTTTACCATGCCTTTTTTCCCATGTACTAAAACGCGTTTTGCAGGAGCGATCTGATGATCTACACCACCATTTCTTTTCAGGTAAATAAAACCCTGATCAGTAATGTAATTTACAAACCAACTGATCTCATCGGCGTGTGCCTCAATCACTACTTTAAATGTTGCTGTTGGATTGATCACCCCAACTGCAGTACCATATGGGTCGGTGAAATGAGTATCTACCAAAGGCTTTAAGTAGTCTAGCCAAACTTTTTGTCCGCTGCTTTCAAAGCCAACAGGAGAGGGTGTGTTCATATAGTTTTTCAAGAATGCATAAGAAGCATCTGTAAGAATCGATTTACTTTTTGCTTTTGTTGTTTTTGATTTTGCCATGATACATTGTTTAAAAAAGTGTAAAACTGATGATCCCACAGAGGGCTTTCACCAACATTAGTCCGTCAATGATTGCAAGGTAATAGAGAATGCTTTTACGTCGGTACATTGACCATGCAACAGTTATCAACAAAATGAAAGGAATAGTATTAATAACGATCCGAAGGATCGGGAAATGATGACTGGTAGTATAGACCAGAAAAGTTCCCAAACCAATGATGCATAAGGGTATCATGATATAATAAATGGTTTTTCGCAAACCGATCCTTACGACAAAAGTTTTCAATTGCTGATTATAATCGTATGCAAAATCCTTTATGTCGAACATGATACAAAGCACGGTTATGAACATGAAGTTCTTCACAAACAATAAAAAACCGAATAATGTGATACCATAGGCTTCATTACTTTCAATGGCATGAAATAATACGGGATAAATGGTAACAGTTCCACCCCAAACGAAGCCGATCACAAAAGGTTTCATCCATCCGTTATTTCGCAGGTTGTATTTTTTGAATTTAAAGGACTCAATGCCATAATATAGAACTGCCACCACCGGAAATAATAGTATAATTAACCATTGCAGGGGCGGCATTTGCATTAGCTTCTGCCAGAGATAGATAGAAACAAAAAATGTTGAGATGATCAGGATGATCGTCAGAACTAATTGCGAGCGGATCATCATTTGCCTGTTATTTAAATACCAAACAGACCGTTTGTTATTTTTATCGGCGGTAGTTACACCGATATAGGCTTTCGTATAATAAATGATGGTTGCAGCAAATAACAGAATATAATACCAGAATGGATTGAGTGGAGATGACTGTTGAATACTTGCTTCCAATGAAAGTGCTACAGCACAAATGCCGTAAAAATAATTTCCATAGAAAATGAAACTGGCAATTTTATTTAGCAATGTTTATCTGTGTACGATGATGATGGTAGGCCCACTGAGGGTATCACTTTTATTTCCGGCGAGATCCTTTGCCCAGAATTTAAATACGCAGGTATCATTTTGGTTATTGCAGGCAGGCTCCTGCATGGAAGGATAACCCAAATTAAATCCATACCCTAAGCTCACTTCAAAAACACCCTTTAAATTTTTAGATTGAGGAAAAGCAGGAATGCGATAACCACTCACAAAATCACTTTTGCTGCAATTCTTGGTCACTTTCTGCACCCAGAGTGTATCCTGAACATCACCTTGGGCATCAGTAAATTCAATATTGAAAGTTAGAACCTGGTTTGGATTTAGAACCGTTGTATTTACGCTTTTAAAAAAAAGTTGCGGTTTATCTGTATACTTGCCCTTGTTACAGGAGTTTGTTATGATAGCAATAACAAATAGTATCAATATTTTTGCCTTCATAGCTTTCATATTCATTTCAAATGTAGTTAAATCATTTCAACCTATTACTGTGCAGTCATCACTTGTTAACAATATTTTTGTAACTCAGGCAGACAATTTTCAACAAAAGGCAGCCGAGATCTTTCAGTTTCAATATGAACAGAATGTTGTTTACAGGAATTGGTGTGATATACTCAATCCCGACTCCCGACTCCCGACTCCCGTCTTTCTTCCTATTTCCTTTTTTAAGAGCCACCAAATTACTACAACGCTGTTTGAGCCACAGCAAATATTTGAAAGTAGCGGGACTACAAAAACTTTAAACAGTAAACATTTGGTGAAGGATATTGATCTGTATCAGCAAAGTTTCAGAAAGGCATTTGAATTGTTTTATGGTAATATAAATGACTGGTGTATAATCGGTCTTTTGCCTTCCTATCTGGAACGGAATAATTCATCTTTGGTGATGATGGCAGATGAACTGATCAAAATGTGCGGACATGCCGATAGTGGTTTTTATTTGTATGATCATGAACGATTGAAAGAAACATTGCAACGCTTAGAATCACAAAAACAAAAGACATTGCTTATCGGTGTAACTTTTGCGTTGCTTGATTTTGCTGAAAACCATCCGTTAACGCTACAATACACCACGATTATGGAAACCGGCGGCATGAAAGGCAGGCGAAAAGAACTGACAAGATTTGAAGTACATGAATTTCTGCAGCAAAGATTGGGTGTTAAACATATTCATTCCGAATATGGAATGACAGAACTGCTATCACAGGCTTATTCCAAAGGAGAGGGGATATTTGTTTGTCCACCTTGGATGAAAGTATTAGTAAGAGATGAAGAAGATCCTTTGCGGGTAAGTAATTCAGGGAGAGGTGTTCTCAATGTGATTGACCTTGCCAATATCTATAGCTGCAGTTTTATTGCTACAGATGATGTGGGGATGGTTTATGAGGACGGAAGTTTTGAAGTTTACGGAAGATTAGATAATAGTGATATCAGAGGATGCAGTTTGTTGGTTGTGTAAATGACCATTATATTTGCAATCCACAGAAGGTTTAAAAAGTTTAAAGTGTTAAAAAGGTTTAAGGGAATCTACAAATAGGATTCAACTTTTTCAACTTCTTAAACCTTTTGAACTTCTTAAACCTACGGTCTGCCCGGGTGGCGAAATTGGTAGACGCACTGCCTTCAGGTGGCAGCGTTCGCAAGGATGTGCTGGTTCGAATCCAGTCCCGGGCACGAAAAGATCCATCTTTTGATGGGTCTTTTTTGTATATAGTCCTCTGCCGCTCATTTTTTGAATAGCTATATTTGTATCAAATCATTTGTATGAAAATTTTCCGCCCCATTTTATTTTTACTGATGATCGCCTTTACTGTTTCAGTCAATGCCCAGACGGTCATAAAACAGACCAATAAAAAAATGACAGGAACAAATGCAGCAATCGGTGTATTTGATTCAGGTACAGGAGGGCTCACAGTTTTAGAAGCGATGTTAACTCTAGATGCTTTTAATAACGAAACCGGAAAACCCGGTGCAGATGGTAAATTGGATTTTTCATCGGAATTTTATCAATACCTCGCCGATCAGGCAAATATGCCTTACGGAAATTATGCAGCGGAAAATAAAACTGATCTGTTAAAAGAACATATTTTAAAGAATATGAGTTTTTTTCTGCAAAAGCAATATGCATTACTGCAAAAAAAAGTATACATAACACAGGAAAAACCTCCTGTTAAAATGATCGTGATCGCTTGTAATACAGCCACAGCCTACGCGTTGGGAGATATTAAAAATATGGTGAAAGAACAAGGTTATTCCATGCCGGTGATCGGGGTGATAGATGCGGGAAGTAAAGCTGCATTGCAATATCAGAAAGATCATGTAAAAGGGACGATCGGTGTTTTTGCTACTGCAGGTACTGTTGCATCAAACGGTTATCCAAAAACACTGAATGCAATGGCCGATAGGTTCGGATTTTCAAAATTATCCGTGATCAGTCAGGGCGGAGTTGGTTTAGCCGAAAGTATCGATCGGGATTATAGTTTTTATGTTGACACTTTAACCAAAACAAGGAAAGATTACAAGGGCCCTTCTTTAAAAAATCCCTTAACGATCGATACAACACTTATGAACATTTATCATTTCAATAAATCGTACAATCAATTATTGTGTGAGTATGATGATCAGGGGAAATGTTTAGATGTTCAGTTGAATGATCCATCTAATTATGTTCGTTATCATCTGGTTACTTTATTAGAGAAAATGATCGCAGATAAATACAGCGAACCGATGAATACACTGATCTTGGGTTGTACGCATTATCCATATCTGAAAGACACTATTGCTCATGTATTGAATGAGTTATATAATTTTCAAGCCAATGGAAATTACCGATACCGGAAATATCTCGCTGAAAAAGTTGAATTGATTGACCCGGCTTTGGAGACTGCCAAGGACGCTTATATCGCTATGCGTGAAAATGATTTGATGAACACAGATCCAAAACAGGAAAATAATTTCTTCATTACTATTCCGAATAGGGCATTACCTGAAATACAGTTACAACCTGATGGATGGTTCACTTATCAATATAAGTATGGAAGAAAAGCAGGTGCTCATTTGAATTATGTAAAATTTGTTCCTTTTGATCAGCAGAATATTTCAACTGCCACTTATCAACGGTTCAATGCTGTATTGCCGCATGTGTATGGTGAGTTGAAGAAATTCAATCCACAACTTCCGTAACAGGAACTGAAATTTTCATTGCATCATTATTTTTCTTGGATTGACGGCCGATCAAAATCACACCAACGATCACCAGTAGTGTTCCGATCAGTTGCAGTTCAATGATCTTTTCTCCCAAAATAAAGTGAGCCTGGACGATCGTTGATACAGGTCCGATGCTGGTAATGATGGCCACATTATTACTACCGATACTTTTCATGCCATAACTCATCATAAAAGAAGGAAGCACTGTTGCAATGATGGCGAGTGCTGCGGAATAATAAACCAATGAGGTTGTAAACACAATACCGCCAATGGTTTTGGTGGATAAGAAATGGATGAAGATGCCTGCAGTTGCAAACAGCATGGCATACACAGTATAACGTGTGGCACCCACTTTATTTACAAGCCTCCCCGTACCCACTAAATAAAATGAATAGGTAACTGCACAGAGAAAGATCATGAATGTGCCATAATAAAAATTTGGATTGGAAGTGTCCAATTTCATTTCTCCCAGATAAGCAATGCCAATGCCAGCATAGGTCAATGCCAAAGCAATGAATTGGGTTTTGCTCAGTTTTGTTTTAAACCAGAACGTGTTAATGAGAACTGCGAATGTTGGATATAAAAACAAGATCAACCTTTCCAATCCGGCAGAAATAAATTGCAGTCCGATGAAATCAAATAAACTGCTTAAATAATAACCGAAAATGCCCATCAGAAAAATAAAAAACCATTGTCGTGCTGTTACTATTTGTTTGCCTTCTTTTCTGCTTTCAAACCAACCGATCACTAAATAAAATGGCAATGAAAACAGCATTCGCAAACTGAGCAATGTAATTGCATCAACATGTGTGGCATGAAAGCATAGCTTTACAAAAATGGCTTTAGTAGAAAAGAATATTGCACCCGACAACGTAACGAGAAAACCTGTTAATGATATTTGTTTTTGTTGTTGGGTCATCAGTTGATTTGTTGAAAGGTTGATTGGTTGATAAGTGATCCGTTCATTAATTACTTGTCAACTTATAAACTAATTAACCAATCAACTTCATTAAACACTCACATTAAAATCTCTCAGTGCATCATTTAAGCTTGTCTTCAGGTCTGTGCTGGGTTTGCGTTGCCCGATGATCAATGCACAACTTACATTATATTCTCCTGCAGGAAATTTCTTGGGATAAGTGCCCGGTATTACCACACTTCTTGCCGGTACACGACCTCGGTATTCAATGGGTGATGGTCCGCTTACGTCAATGATCTTTGTTGATTGAGTCAACACAACATTTGCTCCTAAAACGGCTTCTTTTTCTACTTTCACACCTTCCACCACGATGCTTCTGCTGCCGAGAAAACAACCGTCTTCAATAATCACAGGACTGGCCTGTAAGGGTTCCAACACACCGCCAATTCCTACACCACCACTCAAATGAACATGTTTGCCAATTTGTGCGCAACTGCCAACAGTAGCCCAGGTATCCACCATCGTGCCCTCATCTACATAAGCACCTATATTTACATAGCTTGGCATTAATACCACATTCTTTGCCAAGAACGCACCATAACGTGCCACTGCATGCGGAACGGCACGAACACCCAATGAGGCATAGTCTTTTTTCAGCAACATCTTATCGTAAAACTCGAATGGCGGTAAGCTAAATGTTTGCATTTGCTGAATACCGAAATACAGCAGTATCGCTTGTTTTACCCATTCGTTCACATGCCAGCCTGATTCAGAAGGTGACGCGGTTCTTAATCTGCCTTTATCCACTTCTTCAATTACGGCACGTACAGCATCGCTGTATTTTTTATCTTTCAATAATTCACGGTTAGCCCATGCTTCTAGGATCAATTCTTGTAATTCCATCATTCAAAATTTTTGCAAACATAATGTTTGATGTGCAAATGCGTAAAGTGTAGAGTGTAAATGATTATTGTGTGACCAACTTGTGTATTTCAAAGCATCGTCTTTTGCGTCGCACCTTAGTACTATCTGAACTTTATTTAACTAAACAGCCCCAATTGTACAGGCTTTTTAAAAACAACTTTTTCTTCTTTTAATTGGGGGTTGGTGATGGTATAAACTTCTGTGGCTTCATGTCTTGATGCCACAATAATTTTAGTTCCTTTTGCATATTGCTCAAAAACAGAGGCAGCCACCAGTGGAGAATTATTTTCCTGCGATAAATGCGAGAGCAACAAATGCGTCATGAAGGGCGGTCGATGTTTGATAAATAATTCCAATGCCTGTTTGTTGGAAATATGCCCCTGTCCGCCTCGAATTCTGTTCTTTAGATGAATAGGGTAGCTGCCGTTTTCCAGCATTGCTTCATCATAATTACTTTCTAAAAATGCAGCATGACATTGTTTAAAATAATGGATCACCTGATCACAGGCAATACCAATATCCGTTATAACGCCCACTGTTATTGAATTGTAGCTGATGATAAAACTATGCGGATCGGCAGCATCGTGTTGTTTTGTAAATGCAGTCACTGTTAATTCACCAATAGCAATAGGTTTATTTGCCTTGAATGTTTTGGAAAGATGTTTGATTAAAATAGGCCCGTGTTTGGCAGTTGCTTCAGTAATATAAACAGGCAGACTGTATTTATTTGCCAGCACCGAAACACCTTTGATATGATCGCCATGTTCATGCGAAACAAAGATGGCTTTTACTTTTTTGATGTTCAATCCAAGTTTCTTCATTCTTTTTTCTGTCTCGCGACAAGAGATGCCCACATCGACCAATACAGCGTCTTCCTGATTGCCAACATAATAACAATTGCCGTTACTGCCCGAGTTTAAGGATGTAATGAATAATGACATGGTTGCTGCAAAGAAAACTATTTTTTTTTGATCATCGTTTTGTTTTACATCACAACTTCGTTGTGTCAATCACTTCAACTATTTTTACAATCATGAATTCTTTCGAAACTGATATTGAAAACTGTTTACGTGTTTTACAAAGCGGTGGAACTATTTTATACCCTACCGACACCATCTGGGGTATTGGCTGCGATGCTACCAATGCAGCAGCAGTTGAAAAAATCATTGAATTAAAGAATCGCCCCGCCAATAAAAGTTTTGTGGTGCTTGTTGCAGATGAAAGGGAATTGATGAAATATGTCGCTTCATTAGACCTGGAAATATTCAATTATCTCGACAAAACAACAAAACCAACCACTGTTATTTATGAACATGCAATTGGTTTGGCAGATAATGTTTTAGCTGCAGATGGCTCAGTGGCCATTCGGATTTGTAAAGATGAGTTTTGTAAACACCTCATCAAGCGTTTCAGGAAACCTATTGTAAGCACTTCAGCCAATACCAGTGGAATGCCTGCTCCAGCTATATTTACTGCAATTGCAACAGTAATTAAAAACGGTGTAGATTATGTTGTGCAGCACAAACAAGATGTTATAACAGCGGCTTCAGCATCATCCATTATTAAATGGAATAAAGGAAAAGCAGAAGTCATCAGATAAAAATAAATTATTGCCTACTTTTGCGCCATGCCGAAAATTTTGGTGATTCAAACTGCTTTTATAGGAGATGCTGTTTTGGCAACCGGTCTTCTCGAAAAATTACATGCTTCATTTCCTGATGCGAAAATTGATTACATGGTTCGAAAAGGAAATGAATCTTTATTTAACAATCATCCTTTTCTGCATGAATTACTTGTTTGGGATAAAAAGCAGTGGAAATACAGGCACTTATTTCAGTTATTGAGAAAGGTTAGAAAAAATAAATACAGTACAGTTGTAAATGTGCAACGTTTTGCCGCAACCGGCTTTTTAACGGCATTTTCTGGAGCAAAAGAAAAGATAGGTTTCGATAAAAACCCTTTCAGTTTTTTGTTCACAAAAAAAATAGCACATGTGGTTAGCGACGGATCACATGTGTTACACGAGATAGAACGCAATCAACAACTTATTGCTTCATTTACTGAGGCAAAAGCCGCAAAACCCAGATTGTATCCTACAAAAGGCGATTTTGATGCGGTCGCAAAATACAAGCACATGAGATATATCTGCATTGCGCCAGCCTCCGTTTGGTTTACGAAACAATTTCCTGCAGATAAATGGATCTCATTTATTCATGCTACCCCTGATGGTGTTTTTGTTTATTTATTAGGAGCCCCTGACGATTTTGCTTTATGCGAAGAGATAAAAGCCCAATGCTCTCATCTGAATGTGATGAACCTTGCTGGTAAACTTAGTTTTTTAGAATCGGCGGCATTGATGAATGATGCTATCATGAATTATGTAAACGATTCAGCGCCCATGCATTTTGCATCTGCAATGAATGCACCTGTGACTGCTGTTTATTGCAGTACCCTTCCTGCATTTGGCTTTGGACCATTGAGTGATATAAGTTTCGTTGTTGAAACGAAAGAAAAATTAAGTTGCCGCCCCTGCGGCTTGCATGGCAAACCGGAATGCCCTGAGCAACATTTTAATTGTGCCAATCAAATCACAAATGAGCAATTATTGTTTTCAATGGTGACAGGCAAGTAGCAGATTGTTAACCGTCCATTGTCCTTCCTTATATTTGCTGCAACATGCATATCAATTATTCCGATAAAGAACAATTTATCTTCAAAAAAATTTCAAAAGCAGCGCAGGAACTCAATGTTCAGGTGTTTTTGATCGGCGGTTTTGTGCGCGATAAGATCATTGGCCGTGCAACAAAAGATGCCGATATTGTTTGTTTGGGTGATGGTATTGCACTGGCAAATAATGTTGCAGAAAAATTCCGCCCAAAACCTTATGTTTCCTTTTTCAAAAATTTCGGTACCGCACAAATAAAACTCGATGAATTTGAAATTGAGTTTGTAGGAGCCAGGAAAGAAAGTTATAATTATGAGAGCCGCAATCCTTTGGTTGAAGCGGGTTCATTGGAAGATGACCAGAACAGAAGAGATTTTACGATCAATGCACTCGCTGTTAGTTTGAATGAAAAAGGATATGGGGATCTTATTGACCCCTTTAATGGTCTGCATGATATTGAAAAAAAAATTATTCAAACCCCTTTAGATCCTTTACAAACTTTTAGTGATGATCCTTTGCGAATGATGCGTGCGATCCGTTTTGCAGCACAACTGAACTTTTCCATTGAGGCGAAGACTTTTCAGGCAATTATTGATAATGCAGAAAGAATAAAAATTGTTTCACAGGAAAGGATCTCGGATGAACTAAATAAAATCATGCTTAGCTCTCAACCTTCTGTGGGGTTGGAACTGCTGAGTATCAGTGGGTTGATGCAAATCGTTTTTCCGCAAATGATGGCTTTGCATGGTGCTGAATATGTTGATGGTCTGGGACATAAGGATAATTTTTATCATACCCTGCAAGTGATCGACAATATTTGTTCAAATACGAATGATCTTTGGTTGCGATGGGCTGCATTGTTGCACGATATTGGCAAGCCGGCCACAAAAAGGTTTGAAGAAGGACACGGGTGGACCTTCCACGGTCATGAAGTGGTGGGCGCAAGAATGGTTCCAAAGATATTCGGGAAATTAAAATTACCTATGAACGAGAAGATGAAATTCGTTCAGAAACTGGTGGAACTGCATTTACGACCGATCAGTTTAACCAAAGAAAATATTACTGATAGTGCTATTCGCCGTTTGTTATTTGATGCAGGAGAAGATATTGATGCATTAATGATGCTTTGCGAAGCCGACATCACCAGCAAGAATAAACAAAAAGTAAAACGTTATTTACAAAATTTCGAATTGGTGCGAGAACGAATGAAGGAGGTAGAAGAGAAAGATCATTTACGTAACTGGCAGCCACCTATCACAGGAGAGATGATCATGCAAACATTTGGATTGGAGCCCAGCAAAAATGTAGGGATCATCAAAGATTCTATCCGAGAAGCGATTTTGGATGGCATTATCCCAAATTCTTTTGAAGCCGCTCATCAATTTATGTTGCAAAAAGCTGCCGAGTTAAACTTGCGGCCTGTTTAAATTGTTTTTCGTTTCTTTGATGATGAAGACGGATTAAAGATCAATCGAAACCAATTGGCAAGAATAGAAAAGCTCCAATCATAAATATCAAATCATAATATCGAATGGCTATTTTAAAATTCAGGGTTTATTTGGAAGAGGATGATTCTGTGTATCGTGATATAGTGATCAGGCATAAGCAAAGCTTTGCAGATCTGCATTTTGCAATTCTGAAGTCTTACGAGTTTGATAATAAGCATCAGGCTACATTTTATCGCAGCAACGATAATTGGGCACAGGGGCGTGAAATAAGTTTCGAAAAATATGACAAAAAGTATCCCGTAGATCCACTCATCATGTCTGAAACAACGATTGGCAGTGAGATACGTGATACGAATCAGAAGTTTGTATATGAATACGATTTCGTAAAAAGCTGGGTTTTTCTGGTAGAGTTGATCAACGTAAATAAAGAAGAAAATCCTAAAACAAATTATCCTTCTGTTTCAAGAGCAGAAGGAATTGGGCCTCAGCAATATGGTACTAAAAGTTTGCTAGGCGACAAGTTTGCAGAAATAGAAGAAAAGTACGACTTAAAAGAAGGCATTGATGGTTTTGGTGAAGAAGGGGAAGAGCGTGAAGAAAAGGACGAAGATGATGCAGAAGAGACTTTTGGAGAGGAAAATAATACGGAGGAAGAATTTTAGATTCAGGTTTGATATTTCTAATCTTTTAATTTCAAATTTCAGATCACAAATACTATTAAAAATACGGTTTATGTTATTGTTGGCTCAACGGCTGTTGGTAAAACATCATTTGCAATACGATTAGCACAACAATTACAAACAGAGATCATTTCTGCAGATTCGCGACAATGCTTTAAGGAATTAAATATTGCAGTTGCCAAACCAAGTGCAGATGAATTAAATGCAGTACATCATTATTTTATTAATTCACATTCCATCCATGAGGAAGTCAATGCCGTCAGTTTTGAAGAGTATGCTTTACAATCTGTAGAAAAGATTTTTAAAAATAATATATCAGCTGTCATGGTTGGCGGTACAGGACTCTATATAAAAGCTTTTTGTGAAGGAATGGATGAAATGCCAAAAGTGGATGAGCCTATACGAAAACAAATTCAGGATCAATATGCCGTAAAAGGACTGTCATGGTTGCAGGAAGAATTGAAAAAAAAAGATGCAGCATTCTGGAAAACAGCAGAGCAGCAAAATCCGCATCGTTTAATGCGTGCATTGGAAGTATGGGAATCAACCGGAAGGTCAATCGCTTCTTTTCATCAGCATAGCAAGAAAGAAAGACCTTTTAATATTATCAAAATAGGGTTGACATTGCCAAAGGAAGAATTGCATAAGAATATCAATACCAGAGTTGATGCAATGATCGAGCAGGGTTTGACGGAAGAAGCCAGATCATTATTAGCTTATCGTTCTTTAAATGCTTTGCAAACGGTGGGGTACAAAGAATTATTCGACCATTTTGATGCTAAAACCTCATTGGTAAATGCGATTGAAGAGATCAAAAGAAATACAAGGCATTATGCCAAACGACAGATGACATGGTTTAAGAAAGATGAAAGCATTAAATGGCTTCATCCATCAGACAAGATCACAATTTGAATCCGAGAGTCATTACCAAATTACCATATCCTCCTTTTTGTGTGGCGTAAGTATTGGCAACATCATTTAACCGATAAGGGAAATTAACGTCATTTGCAAATACCTGCGAATAAGCAAGATCAATGAACATTCCATGATCGCGATAGCCAACTCCACCACTGGCAATAAAACGGTTGGCTTTTAAACTTGCGTCGGCATAAGGACTCCCGTAGTAAGCTGTGCCTAGTCGAAACATCCAAACAGAAAATTTCAATTCACCTCCTAAACGGACATTGACATTTCCTTTATAATAATCTTTTATCTCATTATTAACGAGATTATAATAATCAACAAGGGAACTTTGTGTATTATCTCTCGCAGAAAACCTTGCACCTCGATAATTCACATATTCAATATCAGCACTGATAAATCCCTGCTGATTTTTGATGTCTTCATCTTCTTTAAAAACAAAGCTGGCACTTGCTATGGCTCTCCATGGAGTGAGCAAATTGTAAGATCTGTCGCCCGGATTACCGCTGTTCAAATGATCGCTGCTCTCACTTCTCTGACCTGCATATTTTTCAGTATTGGCATCTAACCATGACCTGATCTGATCTTTATAATTCATGAACTGAGGGGTATGAAAAGCAAATCCTAAACGTAAATTTTCCTGAGGTTTATAGATCATTCCTAATTTCATACCTATCCCGATACCATTTGAAGTTGTGGTTTCATGGTAAGTAAAATTTGCAAAATTATTGTTTGTATTTGCCGTTGCATCCTTTTCAGAAAAATAAAAATCCTTTGCATAATAGGTGATTGGGATGGTTAGACTTCCGCCAACATATAATTTGTCTTCAATGTTTCCTGCAAGGCCTATCGCAATTTCATGATATCCACCTTTTGTATTGGCATCATAGGATTGGTTGACACCCGAAGAAATGGGTACCAAACTTTTATAACCTATTTGGCTTCCTATTAAAACAGTGTCGATCAAAAATGTTCTAAAAGCAAGTGAAGAGCCAAAAATATAATTATTCAACGCTGCGTTTGTATCGGCACGATCTCTTACCAATTCCTCCAGATACTGCTCTGTGAAAGAACTGTAATTGTTATAGCCGCTATATTGAATATGGTTATTGTAATTCGCTAGTTGATTGACAGAAATAGAAAATGCACTACTGGTCCACTTGCTGTATTTATTTGTAGTACCACTGCCAAAAATAAAACCAACAGGCCCATACATGAAATTACTTTTTTTAGTGGCGGTATCGGTACCTCGAAAATTGAGTTTATTATTGTTGAAAGCGAATCCGGGCGATAAAACAAATTCTTTGGTTTTGTAAAAACCCAATCCTGCAGGATTGATATTAGCAGAACTGATATCACCCCCTAAAGAAGCGTTAACCCCACCTGCAGCAATAATTCTGGCAGTTCCATTTTGGGTAAACCATGCAGTTCTTAAAGCATCATCGGGTGTTTGTGCAAGAGTGTTCAGGCATAATAATATACTGATGAAGAATAAATTTTTTTTCATGGATTGAAATTTGCGAGATTGAAATTGTTGCAGTAAATCGTTTTAATTTCTTGGACCACGACCTGAAGAAGTACTGCTTCCGCTGCTACTGTAGCCACCGCTACTTCCTCCTGCAGAACTACTAGTAGGCGAACTGCTACTTTGAACACGAACAGGATTGCTCCATGAATTATTATTGCTGTTATTGCTGCTATAACTTGAAGAAGGGCTGCTAAAAACTGTTCTTACCAATGTTCCAAAACTGTTTGTGCTTGTATGAGCAGTTGATCCGGGTGTAAAATAATTTCCTGAACTGCTGTTAATATTACTATAAGTTTTGTTTTGGAAAGCATAAATATTGGAACCTGCTGTGCTTCTTTTAGCAACATCTGCATTTTTGTAGCCGCCCACTATATAAATAGGGTTATACCATCCACCTCCATAGAAATTCAAATAGGGATTATAGAATTGATTCCATCCAAAATAATAAGGGTTATATCCATATCCATAGCTGTATCCAAAACCCCAACCATACCCAAATCCAAACCCGGAATAGCCGTAACTGCCATATAAGTAAGGATTATAGTAGCTATTGTAATAACTATAACGACTGTCGTTCCAGTAACTGTAATCATCCAATGAATTCCAATAGCTATTATTCTTAACCTTCATTCGCAGATAACGATCCTCGTTGCTGCTCACATACTCCTGATACTCTTGTTGTTGTTTATTCGAAACTTCGTCACCCGTCTTTTTTTCTTTTACGACCAGTTCTTTAGCAGGTGAATAGTATAAATCATCAGGGGTTTGCCCAGATTTGTAAACGCCTGCACAGCCTGATAATAGGCCGGCTGCAAGAATCATGGAGAAAAGAGTTTGTTTCATGATTACAGTTTTGATCGGTTACTTAATGTGAAGTTACCTACATTTGCGACACTGGCAAAGCTATAGTGAATATATCAAAGACTTTGCCAAACTATTAAAAAAAAGATAATTTGTTAAAGAAGTCAGAAAAAAAATATGAGTAAGGAAATTACATCGAGGGAACAGGATTATTCCCAGTGGTACAACGACATCGTGATTAAAGCAAATTTGGCCGATTACAGTGCTGTAAGGGGTTGTATGGTCATTAAACCCTATGGTTTTGCTCTATGGGAAAACATGAGAGATGTATTGGACAGAATGTTTAAAGACACCGGTCATGTAAATGCTTATTTCCCTTTGTTTGTACCGAAAAGTTTATTTGAAGCAGAAGAAAAAAATGCCGAAGGTTTTGCTAAAGAATGTGCCGTAGTAACACACTATCGTTTAAAGGCCGATCCCGATCACAAGGGGAAACTAATGGTAGATCCTGAAGCAAAATTGGAGGAAGAATTAGTTGTGCGCCCAACCAGCGAAGCTATCATTTGGAATACCTATAAAGGATGGATACAATCTTATCGCGATCTACCCTTATTGATCAATCAATGGGCTAATGTGGTAAGATGGGAAATGCGCACCCGCTTATTTTTGCGAACTGCAGAATTTTTGTGGCAGGAAGGACATACTGCACATGCTACCAAGGATGAAGCTGTTGCTGAAGCTAAATTAATGCTGGAAGTATATGCCGATTTTGCAGAGAATTGGATGGCATTGCCGGTGATAAAAGGCGTAAAAACGACTGCAGAACGTTTTGCAGGAGCAGAAGATACTTATTGTATCGAGGCTTTGATGCAGGACGGTAAGGCATTACAGGCAGGTACTTCTCACTTTCTAGGGCAAAATTTTGCAAAGGCTTTCGATGTAAAATTCAGCGATAAGGAAAATAAGTTAGAATATGTGTGGGCAACGAGTTGGGGTGTAAGCACGAGATTGATAGGAGCATTGGTAATGGCACATAGTGATGATGACGGATTGATATTGCCACCTAAGATCGCACCGATACAAGTTGTTATAGTTCCCATATTTAAAGGGGAAGAACAAAAAGCATCGATCGATTCGAAAGTGAAAGATATTGTAACGCAACTAAAAGCATCAGGTGTCTCGGTAAAGTATGATGATTCGGATAATAATCGCCCGGGCTGGAAGTTTGCACAATACGAATTGCAGGGTGTTCCTGTACGGTTGGCCATTGGAGCAAGAGACCTTGAGAACAATGTGATTGAAGTTGCCAGAAGAGATACCAAAGAAAAGAAAAGTGTTAGCCTGGATGGTATTTCTACTTATATTAAAAATTTGTTGGACGAAATTCAATCCAATATTTATAACAAGGCAAAAGCTTATCGTGATGATCATATCACTAAGACAGATAGCTGGGATGAATTTGTAAAATTACTGGATGAAAAAACAGGATTCATTTCAGCACATTGGGATGGTACAGATGAAACAGAAGAAAAAATAAAGGAATTGACCAAGGCTACTATTCGTTGTATTCCCATTAATAATGAACAGGAAGAAGGCAAATGTATCTTAACAGGGAAACCTTCGGTGCAAAGGGTTTTATTTGCAAGAGCATATTAGATCGTTCATACATTTTTCAAAGCCCGCCGATATTTTATTTGGCGGGTTTTTTATGTGCGGGGTTATTATCCTCATTAATATTTTTAGATACTCAATTATCCCTTTACAGTTACATTTGCGAAATGCAGCAATCTGATTATACTTTTTCTGAAGGCAAAGTTTTACTGTTTGACAAACCCCTGCGCTGGACATCTTTTGATCTTGTAAGAAAAGTTCGAAATCTCATTAAAATTAAAAAAGTAGGCCATGCAGGAACATTAGATCCATTGGCAACCGGTTTGCTCATTGTTTGTACAGGTAAATTCACTAAAAAAATCAATGAGTATATGGGCATGGAAAAAGAATATATCGGCACATTTACTTTAGGGTCTACCACACCTACATTCGATCTGGAAAGTGAACCACAGGACTTTATTTCTCTTGAAAATATAACGGAGCAGCAAATCCTTAATGCAACAAAAAATTTTATCGGCGATATTTTGCAAATGCCACCTCAGCATTCAGCGATTAAAAAAGATGGGAAGCGCTTGTACGAATCAGCAAGACAAGGCATTGAAGTAAAAGTGGATGCAAGGCCTGTTACCATCAAAGAGTTTAACATTACAAATGTTGAATTGCCATTGGTTCATTTTAAAGTGGTTTGTACAACCGGTACTTATATCCGCAGTCTTGCCAACGATTTTGGTGCGTTATTACACGTAGGTGCTCATTTAAGCAGTTTATGCAGAAGTCGGATAGGAACTTTCGAATTGAACGATGCGATCAGCATAACAGCATTTGAAGAAGAAATAAAACAACTGCAACAAAAAAAAAATTTGTAGCAGTAGAGGAAATTAAAATGGCAGACCGATTCCAAACTGGAATACAAGGTTACTTATTTCTGCACCGTTGACCCTTTTTTCCTTGAACTGAATATTTGAAAAATCCATCCATCCTCCATTTGTTTGCCTAGCAGGATCTTTTACTTTATAAGCAAAATCCAATCGTAACAAAAAGTAAGTTGCATCCAAACGCAATCCCGAACCTACACCAATGGCAAGATCTTTTCCAAAACGGGCTAAATTGATTTCGGCATTAGGATTACCAGCGTCTTTCTTTAATGCCCATACATTTCCAACATCGGCATATAATGCACTGGCAATTTTTACGGAACTAAAATTCCAGAGTGTAAAACGATATTCCACATTTCCTTCGAGGGAAAGATCGCCAAAGCGGTCTGTATAACCTGATGTTGAAGTATCACTGAGAATGGAAGAGCCCAATCCTAATTGTCGCAAACCCCAGGCCCGCATACTAGTTGGTCCGCCTTCAAAGTATTGTTTAAAAGCAGGCATTACTTGTCCTGATTTAGGGAAAGCTGCACCCGCAAAGAATCGGGTGGCTATTTGAGTTTTCCTGAATTTATAGATATAACGGTATTCAGCTTCTGTTTTGACATATTGGAAGATCTGGTCACTTAAGGGTTTAAACAAAGAAAGAAAATTCCCTGACCCTTCCAAGCCTAAACGTATAAAATGGCTTGCATCAGGATGTCTGATGCTATTAATTGTTTTGATGACCGACAAACTACTACCAACAACATTCCCATTGCGGAAAGAGTTTCGCAAAAATGGATTTTCAGCAAAGAGTTTGATCAGTCCGGCTAAAGTATCTACTTTATATAGCTCAATGTTCAGTGGTTTAAACAGCCATGTAAGATTCTTTTTGCCCCATTCGTAACCCCAGTTCGTATTAAATGATTTCAAAACATAATAACCTTTTCTATCAGTATAAGCTGCAGAACCGTTCACGATTGTCCGTTTATTTTCCAACGTGTTCAGATAGCGCCATTTTGGGAATGGGACAATAAGTTTTGGGAAAGTATAAGTTTGACTTAAACTGAATTGCCTTGTTTGTATGAGCGAATCAACGGTAAGTCGAGGGCTGAATTCGACCCCCACACGGAAGGTTGTCACCGATTGAATGGCGCGTTTCCAGACGTTTCTGTTGCGATAATTAAAACTTGTGGAGACACCTAATAAGTCTCCGGAAGTGATATCACCTGTGTTTCTGCTTACTTCAAAGTCTATTGAATAGTTTTGTTTTGGTGCAGGTATCAAAAAGAAGTGAAAGTCTAAAGAATCTTTTGCACTGACCACTATTCTGGAATCCACCTGTTGCCAGGCACCCATTTTGCTAAAAGTATTGATTGTTTTATAGTACAGAGATTCGTTATAAAAATTACCTGTTTTTAAATATGTATGTTCTCGTAATGGCTTCATTTTAAATTTACCGTCTCTATAGAACATGGTAATATCATTTCTTGATTGCAGTTTCAGATCATTTTTCATGATCAAGCTATCGGGAAAATCGGTGGGTTTCGTTTCCGGATAATAAAAGATCTTGCGGATAAAATATTGTTCCAGTTTTGAAGAATCGGTAACAGGTTTCTGTTTGATCATGATATCCCATTTGGGATTCTCTTTCCTGCTCTTGGCCGCCTCTCCCAGCAATTTTACCTGTTCAAAGGGATCTAGTGTTAATGTGAGCAGTTTATTATCAGTTGTATCTGCTTCCGCAAAAATATCATCCTTACTGAATTTGTAATAACCATTATTGCGGAAGATATCAGTTACTCTGTCTTTTTCGCTGTTGATAACCTCTTTGTTGAAGGGTGTTCCCTTTTTCAGCAATGTTTTATTAAAATGCTGCAACGCCAATTTTTGCATGTTAGAATCACTCAGTGCATATACTGCAGAATCGATACTGATATTTTTTCCTGCATTGATGATCATGTAAACAGTTACGCGGATCTGTTTATTAACGGTGTCATACTTTGGAATAGAATCTTTAAAAACAGTATAATAATAGCCGTTTGAGTTTAAATAAGAATTCATGTACCTTTTGGTTCTCCCGATATTCGTGGAATCAAAAGCAGGAGGGTTTTTAATGGTACTCCACAAAAATAATTTCTGTAATTTGGGCGCTTTCAGACTATCGTCCCAATAATTCTGCAGGTCGATTGTCAAGCGTTTTTTCTCATCTTTGGGAATGTTTCCGTTTACTATAACTTTATTGTCAAAAACAAAGGGTTTATTGGGCTGGTAATTTTTAACTGTTGCGCATGATGCCAATAACAATACAACAACACAGGCTGTTATGGTAAAAAATATTTTTTCTTTTTTCATCAAATGCATATAGAAATGCTGAGTCGTAGCGAGGTCAAATATATTCAATCTTTATGCCAGAAAAAACAAAGGCAGTCAGAAGGACTTTTTATTGCTGAAGGGCCAAAGATCGCGGAAGAATTATTACAAAGCGATTTTAGCATTAAAAAGATATATGCATTGACCGAATGGATAGATGCTAATCCGCTGAATAATCATGATGTGATTGCAATTGATGAGATCGACCTTAGCAGGATCAGTGCTTTGCAAACACCGCATCAGGTGCTGGTTGTTGCAGCTCAAAAGAATGATTTTGAAAAACCGGCACTCAAAAATAAATTAAGCATTGTGTTGGACGGCATACAGGATCCCGGCAATATGGGGACGATCATACGCATTGCTGATTGGTTTGGCATAGAAAATATTTTTTGCAGCGAGGATACAGTTGAATTGTACAATCCCAAAGTGATCCAAAGTACCATGGGAAGTTTTGTACGGACAAAAGTTTTTTATGCAGATCTGAATGCTTTTCTTGCTATTACTGATGTTCCTGTATTTGGTGCCGTATTAAACGGTAAGAATATTTATGAATTGCAAAAACCGAAAGAAGGGTTACTATTATTAGGTAATGAAGGAAAAGGAATTCGAAAAGAAATAATGCAGTTTGTTACAAACCCGATCACCATTCCTAAAAAAGGAGGGGCAGAATCTTTGAATGCAGCTGTTGCTGCCGGGATTATTTTATCGCATTTGGTCTGAACGGGGATTTGTAACGATTAAATGGATTTATTTGATTTTAAGAGTTGAACTACTACGGCGGCAAAGCCAGTCAACAAAAAACTATCTGAACTCTATTGCTTTTACAGGGTTTATTTTTCTTACCAATAAAGTTGGAACGATTAGTGATATAAAGCATACCACTGCAGTCAGCACACAAATTAAAATGACCTGCCACCAGATGATCTGTATGGGAGCAACTGCCACATAATAATTGGCTTCGTCTAGCTTGATGAAACCGAAATATTGCTGCAATAAACAAATGCCGATACCGGCAATAAATCCAATACCAATACCCGCCAATGCAATAAGGGATGCATGGTACAAAAATATTTTTTGAATAGTTCCGTCTCTTGCACCCACTGCTTTAAAAATGCCGATCATTCTTGTTCTTTCCAGAACAAGGATCAATAAACAGGTAATAAGGTTAATGATGGCAACAATGGCCATCACAGCAAAGATCACGTTCCTGTTTACATCCTGAATATTGAGCCAGTCAAAAATATTGGGATATACTTCCTGAATTGTTTTTCCTGCCCAAACATTTGGAAGTTTATCGGCAAGTTGATTATTGATACTGTCCATTTGTTTATAATCATTCACAAAAACTTCATAACCGCCAATCTGGTCGGGCTGCCAGTCGTTGATGCGTTGAATTAAACGAATATCACCAATGGCAAATAATTTATCATACTCTTCAATGCCTGTTTTAAATATACCGGCCACCAATAATTTCCTTCTGCTGTTATTGCCGCTGGATGAAATAAAATAAATATTTAGGGTGTCATTTACTTTTAATTGTAATTCATTGGCAATGGGAACAGAGATCAAAATCTCTTTACTGTATAAGCTATCATCAAATCTTAACCATCTTCCCTGTTTGATGAACTGATGCAATTGTGAACTGTCGTAATGCACATCAATACCTTTGAATAAAACACCCTCGATCTCTTTCTTTTTCTCCAGAACGGCACTCTTGGTTGCAAAAATGGCAACTCGCTGTACCCCTTTTTGCTGCTGTATGATCTGTTGTACCGAATCATTTTTTGTAATAGGCGATTCTTCGGCTACTAATGCTTTACCTGCTTCAAAATGTTGTACGCGTATATGTCCCCAGAAACTGAAAACCTTTTGAGAGATGGTCTTTTGAAACCCGTTCACAAACGACAGGGTAATAATCATTGCCATTACGCTTAATGCAGTGGCGGCAGTCGACAAACGGATGATGAACCTTGAAAAAGATCTCTGTTTGTTAAAAGCGATGCGTTTGGCAATATCAAAAGCAAAATTCAAGTGATGATCATTTTAAGATCATCAAATCTACAAGCAAGTGTTCAATAGAACAAAAGTTAATGGAACACATATGACACGGAGTAGACGGATGAAAACAGATTTTATTTCTGTGCTAATCCATTTCATCAGTGTGATCCGTGTTCCTATTCTTCCTATACTTGTACTATGAAAGGAATATTCTTCTTTTTACTGTTGATTTGTTTTGCTTCGACTGCACAACGTTTACCCGATGCTGTTTACATGCCCAATATCAAAACTGTTCAATTGTATCAGCAAAACAATCAGCAAAGTTTACCGGTCATTAATTTAAATTCTTCCGATCTGCTGGAACTTCATTTTGATGATCTGGATGGGTATGCCAAAAATTATTATTACACATTCGAATTGTGCAATGCAGATTGGTCACCATCCGATCTAAGCCCTTTCGATTATATACATGGGTATCAAAATGAGCGATTGACCGAATACCGAATGTCTTCCATCGCCGTCACAAAATATGTGCATTATCAAACATTGCTTCCCGACAGAAACTATATGCCCACTCAAAGCGGAAATTATTTGCTGCGGGTTTATCTGGATGCAGACACTTCAAAAGTTGCTTTCACCAAAAGATTCTATGTATTGAACAGCAAAGTGAGACTGGCCGCACAGGTGCTTCAAACTTTCAATAATCAATTGTATCATTCGCACCAGAAAGTTCAATTGAGTGTTGATGCGAGTTCTTTGAGTTTATATAATCCGCAACAACAGGTTAACATTACTGTTTTACAGAATTATCGTTGGGATAATGCGGTCACTAACATACAACCCATTTTCAATCGCAATAATATTCTGGAATATAATGGAGAAGAAGATGCATTGTTTCCGGCAGGAAAAGAATATCGATGGACTGATCTTCGCAGCTTTCGCTTTCAAAGTGATCGCATTCAAAGTATCGATCTAAATGCTAAACCTTTTGAAGTGTATCTTAAGCCGGATCCTGTTCTTGTGCGGCAAGGTTATCTGTTCCGGCAGGATCTGAACGGATGGTATGATATCAGTACAACAGAATCCGTTAATCCATTCTGGCAGGGCGATTATGCCAATGTGCATTTTACATTTGTTCCCGACAGAAAGCAATCCTTTGATGGGAAAGACGTTTTTATCAGCGGTGCATTAACAGGAAATAATATTTCTGCCGATACAAAAATGGAATACAACGAAAGCAAAGCTGTTTTTGAAAAAACATTGCTACTTAAACAGGGATATTATTATTATACGTATATAACCAAAGATGCAAATGATAATACCGTAAAACCCGATGCGGCATTAACCGATGGCAATGCCTGGGAAACCGAAAATAGTTACTGCATTTTTGTGTACTACCGTTCTTTAAGCGGCAGGCATGATGAACTCGTTGCTTTTACTAATATTAATTCCAAATTTGGAAAGTGAGTTCATGTAGCCGGCATTTGAACTTTATGGCATTGTGTTTTTTTTCATTCTCCTATACGATCTTGATTTTCATGAAAAATAAAATCGGTTAGCACAATTAGCTGTTCTTTCGGATGTTATTTTATAATATTAATTTATCATTTAAAATTTATCATTCATAATTTCCTTTCATCCCTTACATTTGCAGCCGGCAGGTCTTACACGACCAGCTCCTGCTGAACCTCCCCAGGGTAGGAATACAGCAAGGATAGGCGGTTGTAGCGGTGCGATGTGAGTAGCCTGCCGGTTTTTTTACCCCTTTCTCCTGAAGGGGATTTTTATTGATCTGATTCTACAATCAAACCTTACTATGAAATTTTTTATCGACACAGCTAATCTTGCTCAAATTAAAGAAGCCAATGATCTGGGAATTTTAGATGGCGTTACCACAAATCCGTCATTGATGGCGAAAGAAGGTATCAAAGGAACAGAAGCTGTGATGCAGCATTATAAGACCATTTGTGAAATGGTGGACGGTGATATCAGTGCCGAAGTGATTTCAACTGATTTTGACGGTATTGTAGCAGAAGGTAAAATATTAGCGGCCATTCATCCTAATATCGTTGTGAAAGTACCCATGATTAAAGAGGGTGTCAAAGCCATCAAATGGTTTACAGATAATGGCATCAAAACCAATTGTACCTTGATCTTCTCTGCCGGACAAGCCATACTCGCAGCAAAAGCAGGTGCTACTTATGTATCACCTTTTATTGGCAGAATTGATGACAGTGGCTGGGATGGTGTTGAACTGATCGCACAGATCGCAAACATTTATGCCATTCAGGGATTTAAGACAGAGATATTGGCAGCATCCATCCGTAATGCTTTGCATATCGTAAAATGTGCTGAAGCAGGAGCAGATGTTTGTACCTGTCCTTTGGATTCAATTTTAGGATTATTGAAACATCCTTTGACAGATATTGGTCTCGCTAAATTTTTAGAAGACGCAAAGAAATTTGCATAGATCCATACTAAGAAAGCCATTCAAATCCTGAATGGCTTTCTTATTTTTTAGAGCTCGATCACCTTCTTTAACCTGTGACTTTCAAAAGCCTTTTCAATAATATTTACAACAGCAATACTTTCTTCTGCTTTCACTGCCAAAGGTTTTCCATTCGCAATGGATTGATACAAGGCTTCAAAATAACCCATATAATCTCCTGTTTCTGTAGGCACTTTTTCGCGAATAACTTTACCATCTATCTCTGTATGCAATAAACCTTGATCACTTTCAGGTTCAACGCCCCAATTGGCAACAGTAGGTTTTATTCCTTTCAGCAGATCATCTTCCTGCACATCCGCCCTGTTCTTGAGAAATGCACCTTTCTTTCCATATATAATGTAACCGGGCAATGGTTCACGAATAAAGAATCCGCTTTTTAAGCGTACGCGCAGATCTTTATAGAATAATAATAATTCAACATAGTCATCTGTCAGTGATCCTTCCCTTGTAATAGCTATATCTGCAAATAAAGATTCGGGTTTGCCGAATAACTGTAATGCCTGATCAATTAAATGCGAACCGAGATCATATACGATTCCGGTACCTGTTTCTCCCGTCTCTTTATGTTTTTTATAACTGAAAGCGGGAGTGTACCTGTCGTACCTGATCTCTGCTTCAACAATATCACCCAGGCATCCGCTGTCCAAAATTCTTTTTACGGTTTTATAATCGCTGTTCCATCTTCTGTTCTGATAAGGGCAAATCAATTTGCCTTGTTGTTCTGCAAGTTTTTTTAATTCTTCTCCTTCTGAAACCCGTACTGTTAAAGGCTTTTCAACAACAATATGTTTCCCTGCCAACAATGCTTTTTTGGCGTATTCGAAGTGGGTGATGTTGGGAGTATTTACAATAACGAGATCAATATCATCTGCCAACAATTCTTCCAGAGATGCATAACTTTTTGTGCCGGGATAATCATTCTGAATGTTTTTATTGCTTCTTTCCCATGCACCCGTTAACTCAAAACCGGGATGTGCATGTATGAATGGTGCATGAAATACTTTACCGCTCATGCCATAAGAAAGCAATGCCGTTTTAATTTTTTGCATAAGGTTCAATTGAACCGTTAAGTTAATGCACTATCAATTATCCACACAAAAAAGATGGCCAAGAAAAATTATTTAACCACAAAGGGGTTTGAATATTTTTCGTCTGTAATTAATTTTTGATCGGTGAGTGTTTTTAAAAATGCAACCAATGCAGCTTTATCAGCAACAGAGAGATTCATTTGTTTGGGATTCCCATTGGGGTCTTTTAATTCGGGGGCAAGATTGGCATTGGGCTGAATGCCGCTGTTGTAATGCTCTACTACCTGCTCCAATGTGGCAAAACGACCATCGTGCATATACGGAGCAGTGAGCTCAATATTCTTTAAACTGCTCACTTTAAATAAGCCATTCTGTGATGCGATATTCGTTATGCCGCCAACACCTGCATCTGTGCTAAGAATATCCAAACCATTATTCTTTGGCTCTAATGCCGTAAATGTTTCTGTGCCATGACAGGCTGCACAGGCTAGTTGCGGACTGAAAAATAATTGCTTTCCTCTGTTTTCCTGTGCGGTGAAGTTGCTGAAATCTATAGCAGCCGGATTTTGATTGGCTGCCAGTGCTGATCTCCCATCATCATATTTTGATTGATAGGAAATAATGGAACGTACAAATTGAGATAATGCTTTTGATACCCTATCGCTGGTCACTGCAGCATCACCAAAGGCTTTTTGAAATAATGAAGGGTAATAAGAAAGCGCAGATAATTTTTTGACCAATGAATCTAATACCATTCCCATTTCTACATGATTCTGTATCGGCTGTAATGTTTGGATCTCTAATGTTGCTGCTCTTTCATCCCAGAAAAATTTTCCATCTGGATAATATCTGGCATTGGTGAGGCTCATTGAATTTCTCGCCGTTAATCCACCCGCAAATCCTTTACTTAATACCGCTGAATCAGAAAAACCAAAAGCCTGTTTATGGCAGGATGCACAGGCAATGCTGTTATTGACAGATAAATTCTTATCATAAAATAAGACCCTTCCCAATGTAGCGCGGTTATCAGTAATCGCATTGTTTCCGGGCGTATTGTTCTCGTTCAGTACAGGGGGTGTTGTTAGATAAGCCGGCAAAACAATATTGGCATAATTAAATGCTGATGCAGGAAGATTCAGGATATTGGATACCGGATCTGTGATCACATCGTTCTTTGTGCAGGAACTGATAATAATGAAAACTGCAATGGATAAAAATAAAATGAATCTGACAGGTTTGGTTAGCATGAGCAAGGTTTTCTGATAAGACGCCGTATCCTGAGTATTCCTTTGCATCATATGTTAAATACTTGTTAGGATGCAGGATTATTTTACCTTTCCGTAAAGAACAGATATGAAATTATTCATGATATTGATGGGTTGTAAACCCGATGGGCGACATACAGAACAACATGATATTTTTTTCGGTATTGCGAATGATCTGAAAGAATTGATCCCTGAAATGAATATTTTCTGGCCGGAAACAAAAGGCAGGTTTCATCTGGACGGATGGAGAACGGTTACACAGGTGGACGGACATGATGTTCATGTGATCGCAAAAGAAGAATCTTTCGCGTATGAACAAACGCATAAACTGTTTTTCATTAATCTGGGTGGCTATAAAAAAGATGAGTTTGAAGAATTTCATTATAAATTAATTGTTGCCGCTCCTGATAAAGCCACTGCTATTCAGCAATCAAAAGAAACGGCATTTTTCAAGCACACACATTTTGAAGGCGCCAATTCTCATATCGATGATAAGTATGGCGTTGATGTGGATGATCTCTATGAAATTGAAGATATTTTACCCATGCACATCAAAGAACAATACAGTATTGTTCTATCACCTGCAAGTACTCTCGCAAAAGATGAATTGCATCTGGGCTATTTTAAGTTGGATAGATTATAAGTCCCCCGCTATTCAAAGAGTTAGTGAAATGCTCTTTGGATTTTTAATGAGAATCAGACTAAGTCTGATCTTTATTAAAGAATCCATAGACGCCCTTCGGAAGTCCATGGATAGCAGTGTTTTCAGCAACCGGTTTAAATATTAGTTATAAACTTTGTTGGTGAAAAACACCAACAAAGGCGCAAAACACAACAGGTGTTCGGAAGATCGTAAAGCCTTATAAAATATCGCTCCTACGGAGCTTTTGAATTCCTTGTATGAATGTTTTACTATTAATATTTTGCTCCTAACGGAGCAACCAATCCGCCAAAGGCAGATGAAATATTAATAGTAAAAACACAATTACAATTTCAAAAACCCCAGAGGGGTGGTATATTAAAATCTTCCGAACAGTTATAGTGAAAAACAGCAACAAAGCCGTAAAAATCCTTATCCATTCATGTAATAAAATACACAGCTGATTATAGTTGAGCAGCTTTTCATTATCTTGTTTTATTAATTCTTCAACCCCAATTAACTGTTTACAATGAAAAAAATAGTATTGCTAACGGCAGCTTTTTTTGCTGTGCTTGTTTATGGTCAACAACCATTACTGTTAAGACAACCTGCTATTAACAATGACGGTTCCATTGTTGCATTTTCTTTTCAGGGAGATATCTGGACGGTGTCATCTAAGGGGGGAAAGGCAACAAGGCTTACTATTCATGAGGCTTATGAGGGCAACCCCATTTTTAGTCCCGATGGAAAAAAAATTGCTTTCTCCGGCACTCGTTTCGGTAATAATGATGTATTCGTGATGCCAACCGAAGGTGGTGTTCCCAAAAGATTGACCTACCATTCAGCACAGGATAATATTTCAAGCTGGACCATTCCCGATAAAATTTTATTCTCCACCGCAAGGGAATTCAAACAAATTGAAAGACCGGCAGAAGTGTATTCCATCAATCCTAAAGGTGGAACCGAACAGCGCATTTTAGATGCAGTTGGTTTTGATCCTGTTTATTCACCTGATGGAAGATTCATTGCTTTTGTTCGGGGTGATATTAATCCTGTTGCGCGTCAGGCTTATAAAGGAAGTTCTAACAGAGACATCTGGATCTATGATACACAAAATAAAACCTACAGCCAATTACCCGGTTTTGAGACCAATGATATCTTACCGCAATGGGGCAGTAACCATACTTTATATTTTTTAAGCAGTAATGATGGGGCGTATAATTTGTATCGCCTGAAATTAGATGCCAATGCAAAAGCAACAGGCACCCCTGAAAAAATAACGGAGTATAAGGATGAATCGATCCGCTCTTTCAATATTTCTGCTGATGGTAATTCTATCGTGTTTGAAAAAGATATGAACCTCTATGTGATGAAAACGGATAAAGGATCTGCACAAAAATTAAATGTTCAGATCAGTGCTGACGAAAGATTGGATGCATCCGAACAAAAAGTACTGACAACAGGCACCAATCAATATGCTGTTTCACCAAACGGAAAATTAATTGCATTCACGATTCGCGGAGAAGTGTTCATTAAAGAGGCGGATAAAGAAAAATCAAGAAGTATCAATGTTTCAGATCATCCGTATCGTGATATCCAGCCTGCATGGTTAAATGATTCTTCATTGATCTTTTGCAGCGACAGGAATGACGGTAACTACGATATGTACTTGGTTCGTTCATCCGATACGGCAGAACATAATATCTTCAAAAGCCTGAAACATGAACTGATCCAGATTACCAAAACAGCAGGAGATGAATCCCAACCTGTTGTTTCTTCCGATGGAAAAAAGATCGCTTATGTGAGAGGCAGAGGAACTTTTGTGGTGGCCGATATTTCAGCAGATGGAAAATTATCAAACGAAAAAATTATCACCGATACATGGGATGCACCCAATGATATTGCGTGGAGCCCGGATAACAAATGGTTGGCTTATGCACAAAGCGATCTGTATTTTAATCAGGAAGTATTTATTGCAGCAGCAGATAATTCAATGAAGCCGGTAAATGTTTCCATGCATCCGAGAACAGATGGTCATCCTTTCTGGAGTCCGGATGGTTCTAAGTTGGGATTCATTTCAGAACGCAGTAGCGAACGGAGCGAAGATGTTTGGTTTGTTTGGTTGAAGAAAGAAGATTGGGAAAAGGCAACACAGGATTGGCAGGAACGCGATGCACCTGCAGAAGCAACAACTGCAAAACCCGGCGCTGAAAAGAAAACTCAAAAACCCATTAAAATAGATTTCGATAAAATTCATCAACGCATTGTGCAGGTCACTAATTTCCCCGGCAACGAAGCTGATCTGAGTATTTCAAAAGACGGTGAAACATTTTATTACACCACAGTTAGCAGCACTGCAAAAGGCCGCGATCTGTACAGTATTAAATGGGATGGAAAAGACCTGAAGGAAATTACCAAGGGCGGCAGCAATCCAACCAATGTTACCATGGATCGTGACGCCAAATATTTTTATTATATCAAGCAAGGTGCATTGGCAAGATTGGACATTAAATCAGGCACTCCCGAATCATTGCCATTTACTGCTAAAATGAAAATTGATTATACGGCAGAACGTACACAAATATTTGAAGAAGGATGGCGTACCATCAGAGATGGTTACTATGATCCTAAATTTCATGGTAACAATTGGAGCAAACTGCACGACAAATACAAAGAACGTTGCATCAATGCCAGCACGGGCAATGATTTCAGAGACATGTTCAATTTAATGTTGGGAGAAGTGAATTCTAGTCATATGGGCTTTACAGTTCCTGACAGGATCGAAACACAAAAAGAGATCACAGGTTTATTGGGAACTGAATTAATGCCTGTTGACAAAGGTGTGAAGATAACCCATGTTGTTCCCGAAACACCCGCAGATAAACTCAGCAGCAAATTAAATGAGGGTGATATCATTACCGCTGTTAATGGCGAAGTTGTTGCAGCATCAGAAAATTTCTATGAAAAATTAAACGGACTGGTCAATGAAAAAGTTTTATTGACCGTAGCAACTGCTGATGGAAAACAAAAAGAGATCGCCATTCGATTAACAGCAAGTATTGCAAATAACCTGTATGAGGAGTGGGTGGAGAACAGAAAAAAAATGGTAGAGAAATTCTCTAACGGAAGATTGGGATATATTCATATCAAAGGAATGGACTTTCCAAGCTTTGAAGTGGTAGAAAGAGAATTTACCGCAGCCGGTTATGGTAAGGAAGGTTTGCTGATCGATGTGCGTTACAATGGTGGTGGTTCAACCACAGATTATCTGATGACGATCTTGAATTACAAGCAACATGCTTATACCATACCGCGTGGAGCAAGTGAAGATCTGGAAAGAGATAAAAAGAAGTTCCGTGACTATTATCCGATAGGAGAGCGTTTGGTTTTTGCTGCATGGACAAAACCTTCCATTGCTTTGTGTAATGAAGGAAGTTATTCCAATGCTGAAATATTTGCACATGCTTATAAAACACTGGGCATTGGAAAATTAGTGGGTGTGCCAACCAACGGCTCTGTTATTTCAACAGGCGGTAAAACCTTGTTGGATGGTTCTTTTGTTCGTTTGCCCGGTAGAGGCTGGTTTGTAAAAGCAACAGATAAGAATGAAGAGTTAGGCCCTTGCGTTCCTGATATCATCGTCAACAATCAACCCGATTGGATCGCTAAGGGAACCGATGATCAGTTAAAAGCAGCAGTTGATGAATTGCTGAAAGAGATAGATGCAAAGAAGAAAAATAATTAAACCATTTCAGATCAATAAAGATCCCGTTGCAATTGTAACGGGATTTTTTATGTAGCAAGCATTTGTTTTTCAATTGAGCTTTTTTTGTCCGAAGGACTCCTTTGGAACCTCGCACAGTTATACGCCCATTCTTTATTCCATTTTTTAGTATTGATGAAAAAAACAACGAAGGCGAAATGAAAAGAAATCTTAAATAAACGGTGGTTTTATGAGAAAATCATAAACTTCTGAAAAGAGGTGGCAATAAATTTCTATTATACCTACCGCATTCATTATTTCTTAAACTTATAAAACAAGTCTATTTGAAAAGCACGATTATTACCCAGAACGGAACTGAAATATTGTATGCCATTAACATAGACTGAATAAGTTTCAACTTTTGTTAAACCATAGGAATAACTGAATTCCATTCCTACTCTTTTAGAAAAATTGATTTTAGTTGCCAAGTCTAATCCAAAATCAATTTTCTGAAAGTTGCTGGTTATATCCATTTGAGTTGAGCCTGCTTTAGATTTAGCCTTTACTAAATAGCCTATTTCTGGACCGAACATGAATTCAATTGTTTGACTTGCATTAAAACCTATCAATGCCGGAATAGAAATATAATCTGTACTTATAGTGTTGCTTCCTGATGGAATATATTGTGTGTTGTAGCCTTTTCCATTGTATTGTAATCCAGTATTTAAAAAGAATTTTTTACTAAAGGAATATTGCCCAAAAAATCCAACATTGGGACTAACTAATGTTGATGTTGTTTCAGCTGAACTATTCAGGCCCTTCACATTACTTAAATTAACTCCCATCCTAACCCCATATTGAAATTGTGCAAATAGCTTAAAATGGATTAATAATAACACTAGTATTAGTAATAATGTTATTCTCATAAAGTATATTTATCATTTGTAAACATCAAAAAGTATGCCGCTGTAATCCATTTTAAATGTAACCAAAAAGATTCCTAATTAATCGTTCCGTTTATACGATTTTCAATAACCTCTTTCAGAGTGAATGGGAATTTTCTGGAGAATTACTGTTGATTCTCAAACAAAGGGTGGTTTTATGAGACTATTCAAATTTCTTGTATTCCGTCAGTTTGCTTACATCTTCACTCCGTGTTATCACATTAAATAAAGAAGAATTTTCTCTTTTTTTGTAGTAATACCTATTGTAATTTTATTCTCCAGCTGATACCACAAATACAAAGAAGAAGTTTTAGATATACTTTGTATGAGTAAAACATTTATTTCCCATTTTATCAAAAAGATTTTAACGGAACGCAGAACAAGAAGAGTCATTTTTCAAGTATTGCTATGAAAACAAATTATCGTTTATTCATTCTGTTAATACCTGTTTTTCTAATATTAAGCACAGCATGTAATAAAAATGACACGACATCTGATTATTCGTATTTATGGCAAAAACTAAATGCGCCTTATTTTGGTAGAACATCAGATATTGAATTTACAAGCTGTGATACAGGATATATATTAGGAATTGATTCCACTGGGGGTTCTACCATCATAAAAACTTATGATGGAGGACAAACTTGGCAAAAAATTTATTACCCTTATTCACATTCAGCACAAAATATACAACCAACAAGCCAACTTAGTATTTCACCTTTTATCAGCAATATTCTTTTTGCTCTTTCATATAATCAAAATGTCTTTTCTAAAGATGGTGGTTACCATTGGAATATTATAGATACTAATCTCAATAGTACATGGGGAAAGTATCATTTTTTAACACCTGCTGATGTTGTACGTTCCGGCGAATACATTTATACATCAAAAGATTCCGGATTTACATGGTCGAAAGTCTATGATTCACAGGGAGGGTTTGCTTTTTTTACTATGCTCCAATTTACGAGTAGTCAAACAGGTTATACCTGCGGTGGTATTGCTTTTGATGCTACCAATTACGGATTAATGGCTAAAACTACCAACGGCGGTAATACGTGGCAACCTATTAATTATCCTTTTCACAATATTGAAGGCATATCGTTTACTAATGATAATACTGGATACATAGTGATGGATATGGATTCTGGAAATACTGCAAGAACATACGCCGGCGGATCTGATTTATACAAAACAAATGATGGTGGCAATACATGGCAGATAATCAAGAAAAATATGTTTATTGATTATTATAACCATGCAAATTATTTATATTTTAGAAATGAACAGGATGGCTTTGCATTAGGGACCGGAATTTATCATACTACTAATGGTGGTATAAGTTGGCAGAATGAATTTCCAGCAGCTATTACCAATCTATTCTTCCCTAATCCTTCCTGTTGTTATGCAATAGACAAACAAGGCAATGTATTTAAGCGAACTTTTTAAGAAACAATATTTTATCACTTTGCTAACAAAAAGGAGTTCTCAATAAATGGTTCCTTTTTTGAAATTTTTTTTATGACAATCAATTTCTATTGTGTATTGCCTCATTAAGTCTACCTGATTTTCCCAAAAAAACGTTTCATGAATCAAAGTCCCATAAACTCAATATTGAACGTTTATTTGGGACTGCTAATAAAAAATAAACCCCCGCCATTTTAAAAAATAGCAGGGGTTTATTTTTTTCCAAAACCGATTTATTTATTAGCAAACTTGCTAACAGGCGGTGCCCAAACCAGATCGTCATCATCATTACCCTTATACGCTGCCGAGAACTTATATTCTGTACCCGGTATTAGATCTTTTACGGTTACTGTATGGCTGGTTACGGGCCTTAGCGTCCATAGTTCGGGGTTGCTGACCGTATTAGAAGCAAGGCTGTAAGCAAATACAGTTCCGTTATCGCCAACGGGTGATTTGCTAACTTTTGCGATCAACTCACCGCTATTGCCATTATCAACCGATAGATCTGCGGGTGCCGATTGTAAATGATGCTGTGGCAAACCTGCCATAGGCAAACCACTGCTTTGCAGTTTTATGAGATCGCCGGCAGCCTGCAGGTTTACCTGTATCGCAATAATGCGTAATGCCGTTAGCAGATCATTGCGGGCATCATTCTTTTCAATTACTGCAACGGTATTGCCTGTGGCAACCGCTGCCAGCTTTGCATGAAAGGCAGTTTGAGCAGTGCTTAAGGCTGTCAATTCAGTGCCTGTAAAAGTAAAATGGGTATTGCCTGTTAGCGCAGCAACGGCTGAATTGCCTGCTACGTCTAAATTGGCATCTGTATAATTAGAAAAATTGGTGATTACTTTATTCATAAATATTGGATTTAAAATTTTGAATTAAAAAATAGATACCGGAATGCTGTTTCAGGTTCAGGACGAGTCGAAATAAGGCTGAGAAGTGCATCCAAAGCCTTTTTTTGCTGCAAAAAAGGTCTTTGAAACAGAAAAAAAGGTCTTTGAAATGAAATAAAAGGCCTTTGAAATGGAAAAAAAGGTCTTTGAAACAGAAAAAAAGGTCTTTGAAATGAAATTAAAGGCCTTTGGAATTGAAAAAAAGGTCTTTGAAATGAATTTAAAGGTCTTTGAAACCGGAAAAAAGGTCTTTGAAAAGGAATAAAAGGGTATTGAAGAAAGGCATTTTAATAAAGGACTCTTTAAAGAAATGCTTTCTTTTTCAGGATACGGATATTTTGAATTTGTAAACATTGTAAACACTCTAGTATAGAAAGAACATTTTACAATAAGATCATTGTTTAAAAATATCATATTAGAAAATATCGGGTAATGTATAAAAAGCCAATTTTTTTAAAATGAAAAAAATTTAACTGTGTATTTAACAGGAGAAACCCCTGTAATAAAATGTTAATGAACCCGAAGGGTTCAAATGTTTATAGAAGAAAATTGATAGCTGTAATATTCGACCCCGATGGGGTCGTACAAAATATCTTAGCTGTATTATTGTTTCTTTTCTTTTTCTAAAGGAGTCTATGGGCAAGAAAAAAGAAAAAGGAAATTATTTTTTTCTCTTACTTTTTTGCTTGTCCAAAAAAGTAACAAAAAAAGACCCCCGAAAACGATAACAGCCCGTTTTCGGGTTGGTTCCCTGATGTAGCATTGTGCTACTGTGACTTCAGCGGTAGGGCCTTGACACGTTATCAAAAATGAATTTCATTTTCAAAGAGTTTGTTTGCAGTGCAAAAATTGGCAATACAGAGTTGACAATTCTTAACATAATGACATTCCCCTGCGGGATCAAGCAAGCATTGCAGTTTGTTCCATAAAAAAAGTCCCGCCGTTCAGCAGGACTTTTAGTTTTTATTTTTTAGACTTTATTTTTTGTCTCAAATATTTGCTACTTGTTTACGAATGATGTTCAATGCAGCACCGGCTTTAAACCATTCGATCTGTTGCTGATTGTAAGTATGGTTAACGCTTATCTCTTCTTTGCTTCCGTCCTTATGATGCAACACCAGTGTTAATGGTTTACCGGGTGCAAATGCTGTTAAACCTATTACATCAATTGTATCGTCTTCCAGAATTTTATCGTAATCAGATTTGTCGGCAAATGTCAATGCCAGCATTCCCTGTTTCTTTAAATTGGTTTCATGGATACGGGCAAATGATTTGGTCAACACCACACGAACACCAAGGAAACGAGGTTCCATGGCAGCATGTTCTCTGGATGAACCTTCACCATAGTTCTCATCACCCACAACAATGCTTCCGATATGTGCAGCTTTGTAAGCACGTTGTGTGGCAGGAACAGGACCGTATTCGCCGGTTAATTCATTCTTGATATTGTCTGTTTTTTCATTGAAAAAATTAACAGCACCGATCAGCATATTGTTGGAAATATTATCCAGATGACCGCGGAACTTCAGCCATGGACCTGCCATGGAAATATGATCCGTTGTACATTTTCCTTTTGCTTTGATCAATAGTTTCAATCCTTTCAGATCTGTTTTTTCCCATTCGGCAAAAGGCGCTAATAATTGCAAACGTTTTGAATCGGGTGCAACAGTAACTGTAACATTTTTACCATCAGCAGCAGGTGCCTGATAACCCGGATCATCCACTGCAAAACCTTTTGGAGGTAGTTCATTGCCATGCGGTGCATCCAATTTTACCTGCTCACCTTTTGAATTCGTTAAAGTATCGGTGATGGGATTGAAAGACAGATCACCCGCAATTGCAATAGCAGCTACCATTTCAGGTGATGCTACAAAAGCATAGGTATTTGGATTGCCATCAGCACGTTTCGCAAAATTTCTATTGAATGAATGAACGATGGTATTCTTTTCTTTTTTCTCTGCACCCACTCTGTCCCACATTCCGATACAGGGTCCGCATGCATTGGTAAAGATGGTTGCATTCAGGTCTGTAAATGTTTTTAATAAACCATCCCGATCGGCAGTAAAACGTACTTGTTCCGAACCCGGATTGATCCCAAATTCAGCTTTTGTTACCAGGCCTTTTGCAATGGCTTGTTCAGCGATGGATGCAGCGCGACTCAGATCTTCATAAGAAGAATTGGTACAAGACCCGATCAATCCCCATTCAACTTTCAAAGGCCAGTTATTTTTAGCGGCTTCCTCTTTCATTTTAGAAACCGGTGTTGCCAGATCCGGTGTGAATGGTCCGTTTAAATGCGGTTCCAGTTCGCTTAAATTAATTTCAATCAGTTCATCAAAATATTTTGAAGGATCGGCATATACTTCAGGATCAGCATTTAAATATTGTTTGATGGCATCGGCAGCAGCAGCAACATCGGCACGTCCTGTAGCAGATAAATAACGGCTCATGCTTGCATCATATCCGAAAGTGGATGTAGTTGCACCAATTTCGGCACCCATATTACAAATCGTTCCTTTACCTGTACAACTCATGGCTGATGCACCTTCACCAAAATATTCAACTATCGCACCTGTACCACCTTTTACGGTTAGGATACCAGCTACTTTTAAGATCACATCTTTTGGTGCGGTCCATCCGCTTAATTTACCTGTTAGTTTAACGCCAATTAATTTAGGCCATTTTAATTCCCAAGGTAGTCCCGCCATCACATCACAAGCATCAGCGCCACCCACACCGATAGCGATCATTCCCAAGCCACCTGCATTCACGGTATGCGAATCTGTACCGATCATCATTCCACCGGGGAATGCATAATTTTCCAATACCACCTGGTGAATGATACCGGCACCGGGTTTCCAGAAACCAATTCCGTATTTATTGGAAACAGAGGCTAAAAAATCATAGACCTCTTTACTTTCTGTATTGGCAAAGGCAAGGTCTTTTTCTGCGCCGTTCTTTGCTGTGATCAGGTGATCGCAATGCACGGTAGAAGGAACAGCCACTTTTGGTCGGCCTGCCTGCATGAACTGCAATAAAGCCATTTGAGCGGTAGCATCCTGCATGGCAACGCGATCCGGAGCAAAATCAACATAGGATTTCCCTCTTGCAAAATTCTCCAGCTTCATATCGCTGTGCAAATGCGCAAACAGTATCTTTTCTGCCAATGTTAAAGGGCGACCCAGGGTTTTGCGTGCTGCATCTACTTTAGCGGGCATTTGGGCATATACCTTTTTGATCATTTCAATATCAAAAGCCATAATTATAATTTTAGATTTAGGAATTGAAAGAAGCCATTGGCCATTTAGGGGGCAAAGGCGTTTTTGGTGCTGCAAATTTAAGGCAAAAGAAAAGGCGGTGCGGGATTGATTTAAACTTTTCTTAGAATAATTTGTTCTAATTTGCAGCTGTATTGAAAAATACACTCCCCGGGCAAACTCTTAATTTTTATTATGAAAAAATTTCGCGAAATAGTTGAAATGCAGGCATTTGGTGTTTGTTCAGCCATTGGAGAGCGTTTGGGTGTTGCCTCTTCCAAAATCAGAATGTGGTTTATATATATCTCATTTTTAACAATGGGATCTCCCGTATTGATCTATATGATCCTTGCATTTACCAGGAATATTAAGAATTATATTCTTGCTGCGAGAAGAAATCCTTTGAGGAATTGGTAATCTACTCAGCCTTGTTTTTAAAATAACTACTTGAGATCTTTAGGCATGCTAAAAAAGCACACAATATCAGCACATAGATCATCATATTTGCTTTCTTAAAATAATCTGTTGCAAAGAATAACATGGCAGTAAAAACAATAAATGCCATCCAGTAAATGATAACCCTGAATTTCGTTATTTTAAAAACGCGTTTATTCTCATTTTTCATTCGCTACAACTTTTCTAAGCTTCACTAATTTCTCCAATAAATTTTCTAACAGATCCAATTTCAACATATTGGCGCCATCGCTTAATGCGACTGAAGGATTGGGATGCGTTTCAATGAACAGTCCATCTGCACCTGTAGCGATCGCAGCTTTTGCAATCGTTTCTATTAATTGAGGATTCCCTCCGGTAATACCGCTTGTTTGATTGGGTTGCTGCAGACTATGTGTGCAGTCCATAATTACGGGCACATTCAATTCTTTCATCCAGGTTATATTCCTGTAATCAACCACCAGGTCCTGATAACCGAAAGTGGTTCCTCTTTCCGTGAGCATGGTTTTTTGATTGCCTGCTTTATTTATTTTATCGATCGCGAATTTCATGGAAGGGCCGCTTAAGAATTGCCCCTTTTTTACATTCACGATCTTATTGGTTTCTGCGGCTGCGATCAACAGATCCGTTTGTCGGCATAAGAATGCCGGGATCTGCAAAATATCAATATACTTAGCTGCTTCGGTACATTCGTCATGTGCATGAACATCAGATGTTGTAGGGAGGTGAAAAGTAGTGCCAACTTTTTTGATCAGATCCAAACCAATACTATCGCCCAATCCTGTAAAAGATGAAGCGCTTGTTCTATTGGCCTTGCGATAACTCGCCTTGAACACATAAGGAATTTCCAATCGTTTGCAAATGGCAGAAACTTTATCGGCAACTTCCATTACCAATTCTTCACTTTCTACAATGCAGGGGCCTGCGATCAAAAAAAAATTATCGGGGTTGTAAGATTGATCCTTGAAAAGGTCTTGTAAATATGCTGGAATCATAAAATGATAAATGTGATGCGAACTTACAATCCTTTTTGCTTTCTTTGCGCTAACAATTGTTAGTTATTTAATAACACTGATTTTTGCGAATGAAGAAACTGAAGACTGGAAAAATGAAAAACTAAAGACTAAAAAAGAAAAACTAAAGACTAGAAAAAGAAAAACTAAAGACTAGAAAAAGAAAAACTAAAGACTGGAAAAAGAAAAACTAAATCGTTGAATTGATGGTCAATCTGTTTTTTGGAACTTCTGATCTTTTCAAACTAATTCTTGTAATTCGCTTTCATTCGTGTAATAAAAATTTATATGGTAAAAGATAAGATTTTAGTCATCGGTGCATCGGGTCAAATAGGCGTGGAGCTTACTTTGGCTTTAAGAAAGATCTATGGCAATGCCAATGTGATCGCTTCTGATCTGCGTGAACAAAACCCGCTGCTGGAAGGAACAGGGCCTTATGTGAGTCTGGATGTGATGAATAAGGAAATGCTGCATGTGCAGGTGATCCGACAAAATGTTACTCAGATCTATTTGTTGGCTGCGATACTTTCTGCAACAGGAGAGAAGAACCCTAATCTGGCATGGAACCTGAATATGCAGGGACTATTGAATGTATTGGATATTGCCCGTGAAGAAAAACTGCACAAGGTTTACTGGCCTTCATCCATTGCAGTGTTTGGGCCAACATCACCTAAAACAAATTGCCCACAACAAACCATTATTGAACCCATTACTGTTTATGGTATCAGCAAATACGCAGGAGAGTTCTGGTGCAACTATTATCATCAGCGTTGGGGTGTTGATATTCGAAGCTTGCGTTATCCGGGATTGATCAGTTATAAGTCCGCACCCGGAGGGGGAACAACAGATTATGCGATAGAAATTTTTTATGAAGCTTTGGAAAATAAAAAATACGAATGCTTTTTAAAAGAAGACACTTATCTGCCCATGATGTATATGCCCGATGCCATTAAAGCCACGATTGAACTAATGGAAGCACCGGCACAAAAAATTTCAATTCATACTTCCTACAATATTTCGGGAATGAGTTTTTCGCCCAAAGAAATTGCAGATTCCATTCAACAACATATTCCAGAATTCAGCATTTCCTATAAACCCGATTATCGTCAAAATATTGCCAACAGCTGGCCTCAAAGTATTGATGATACAATTGCAAGAAATGACTGGGGTTGGCAACAGGATTATGATCTGAAGGCAATGACAAAAGATATGTTGATGAATCTTAAATGACCTTTCATTTAAAATCTGATTCCCAAATTTAGCCCTAAGCCTCTGATGCCATACCAGGGTCCTGTGCAATCAAGTGTTGCCGAACTGGCTGTTAAACCACCTGGATTTAAATTTACTTTACCTGTAACAGTAAAAGGGGTTGCATTAATTCCATTGATGGCATCCTGTAAACTTTTTACAGGGTTTGTTCCGCTTGGTGGTATGGGTGCATTGATCAAAGCCGGAGAAAAAGTTGCCTGTAGGGTTCCATTGCTGTTTCCTGTGTGAAGACCTATTATCCAGATATCAAGCACAATATGTTTTCCCAGATTTTGTTGTGTTCCCAGCATCAAACCTCCGCTGAAAGATGTTATTGTTCCTTCAAATGATGCATTCTCTGAAACGGGTTGACCCATTGCCGTTGTTGTATACTTTATGGGGACTGCCATATCGAAACTGGCATAGCGCCCATAGAAGGAAAAATAAAACCCCCTCATGTTTTTATGAGCATACACCCTGAATTCGGGTGTAATGGCTGAATTGCCCATCTTAAACAAATTGAAATTTACATCAGGGTTATTCCCGCTCGCATCCTGTAGTTGTTTTGAATAAGGGATTACACCAAAGGGCATATATCTGTAGCCCAAGGCAAAAGATACTTTTTTTGCTATAAGTCTTTCGTAAGTAAGGGAATAATTATTAAAGGAGACATTGCTGATGTTTGTTTTAAAAATATTCTTTCCGGTGGCACGATCTCTTAAACGAAGATGAACAACCGGTGCTGTTTTTATGGAGTCAGTGGCAGTTGAATCTATTTGGGCGTTTACAAATAACGGCACAAAGAATAAAAAGGTTATTATTTTCTTCACCGGCAAAGTTTTGATGAATAAAGTTTATGACAAATTCGAGATATCAGCAACAGTTTTGTTTTCTAAGATGGTGAGTGTAGCATCTCTCACCTGTTTCATGACCCTGTTGATGCCGCATTTCTTTTCTTCACAATTTTTACATTTTTCATAAAAATTCAAACTTACACAGGGTAGTAAGGCAATTGGACCCTCAATTAAACGCATTACTTTTGCCAACGGTATTTTCGCAGGCGACACTACAAAAAAATAACCACCCCCTTTGCCTTTTTTACTCCCTAAAATACCTGCATTCTTTAATTCCAATAAAATATTCTCCAGAAACTTTAAGGGGATCTTTTTCTTTTTGGAAATTTCAGAGATCAATACCGGTCCTTCTGTTTTTTTTTCAGCCAGATAGATCAATGCTTTAAATGCGTACTGTGTTTTTTTTGATAACATGGTGATGGGTTAAATTTCTGAAGAGCACTGTTTTTTTATGGATGAAAATGTTTTCTTTACCTTTCAAAAAAAAGATATGACTAAATTACCTAAATTTTTAGTGTTAGCTCTAACATTTTTATTTTTTTCTTTATGCAGCACTGCTCAATTCAAATTGCCTAAGGTTTTAGCTTTCGGTAATTTTACTTATGCCAATCCTACAGGTGATTTAAAAACAGGGTATGATAACGGAACGGGTTTTGAAATCGGTGCCGGGCTTGGTTTTGGCAAAACATTGATCACAGCATCTACCGGAAGTATGAAATACCAGGCAGTATCAAGCAATGCTTTGGGTGATCTAAAAGTTACACCTATTAAAGCAGGGATAAGACAATATTTATTGCTTGGATTATTTATTAATGGCGATGTTGGCTATGCTATACAGAGCTATTCCAAAAGCAGTGCAACTGCCAGCAATTTTCTATATGAGATAGGTGGAGGCATAAAACTTTTAGGGATAATTGAATTGGGTGTTGCATATACCGGATGGCAAACTCCGGCAAGTACAAATGCTAATGCCATTTTATTTAAGGGAGGATTGGCTATCAAATTATAACCCAAGTACTTCTTTCATAGAGAATACTCCTTTTCTGGAAACAGCAAATTCTGCTGCCAATACAGCACCGCCTGCAAAACCTTTGCGGTTATGAGCTGTATGGATGATCTCGATATCATCTATGGATGAATGATATTTAATGCTGTGTGTACCCGGAACAGGGTCGATCCTTTCAGAAACGATCTCTAATTCTTCCTTATTATCACTTGGATGATTGACCCAGATCTTTTTTGTATTGATATGCGCTAATACCTGTTCGGCAAGGGTTATCGCTGTTCCGCTGGGGGCATCCTTTTTTTGGGTATGGTGAATTTCTTTTAAAGTAAGATCATAATCGGGATGCTTATTCATCAATTTAGCGAGATAAATATTTAGTTCAAAGAATAAATTCACCCCAATACTGTAATTACTGGAATAAACTAATGTGCCATTATTTTTTTCACATGCTTCTTTTGTCTCGTTCCATTTTTCCAGCCATCCGGTGGAACCGCATACAATTGGAATTTTGAACTGCAGACATTTCATCACATTGTCAAATGCACTGTGCGGACCTGTAAATTCTATAGCAACATCCGCTTTACTGATATTTGCCTGGTTAAATTCATCTGCATTATTGATGTCAATTTTAAGAACGATCTCATGACCTTTTTCAACAGCAATTTCTTCAATTACTTTTCCCATTTTCCCATAACCTATTAATGCGATCTTCATTGTCAAATTATTATTATTATTGGTAGTGATTTGAAGCAGTCAAAGTAACGTAAATTATAGAGATCAACGGGCAATAATCTTGGGTTGCCGTGGGGGATTTTTCAGACTGAAAACAGCTCCCATTTCAGGCAATCTGGTCATCGGATTGATCGAAGGTTGAATATGCATGGAAAGATCTTTACTAACATCAAAGTTTTTTAGGTGCGCATAAACAGTGGCATCCACTACCTGTAATCCCCAAATGATCAAAAACCAAAAAACAGAATAATCCCTGTCGCGTCTGAATGAATTTCGATAATTCTGATAATCTGCCAAACTCAAAGGGGTCCCATCCGATTTTTTCACTTTTGGATCTATTAAAGCCAGCATTGATGTGTCTACATTACCACTGCTATTGGGAATAGTTGCAGCATACACCGCATCGTATGCAAACTTGCACATTTTATAATAGTTGTTATTATAAAAGAAGGTATAAGTAGGAATGGCCAAAACACCATAAACAATAGGAATCTTCCAGTATTCGCGGTTATAAGCTTGTCCCCAGCCAGGAATCAATGCGGAACGGCGGGTAGCAATTCTTGGAATATGTTTTGGTTTAGACGGGAATGAATCATTTTGCACAGTAACATTTTTGCTGCTGTCATTCAACAGAGAACTATTTGCCAAATCTTTTTTATCTGATTGAGCCGATAAAGATTGAACACAGAAAAGAAGGATAAACAATATGAGACAGGGTAACTTCATTAAAACATTAACTGACTGTTACATTCATCAGATCCAGTATTTTATTCAGTTCCTGCAGCGAATAATATTCTACAGTGATACTGCCTGAACCATTTTTTTGATGTACCAGTTTTACTTTAGTTCCGAAATGAGACGCTAAGTTATCTTCAATCTTTTTATATGCGGGCGGCAGGCTTTCTTTTACGGAAGATTTAACAGCACCGGGTTTTTCAGCTTTATATAGTTTGCGAACCAGTTCTTCAGTCTGTCTTACACTGATTCCTTTCTTTTGTATTTCATGAAAAACATATAATTGCTTATCTACTGTATCAATGTTGATCAATGCCCTGGCATGACCCATACTAACAGTGCCATTTCTTACCGCCAACTGAATATCGGGAGGTAATTTCAATAAACGAATGTAATTAGTAACCGTGCTGCGCTCTTTGCCCATTCGTTCAGCTACCTGTTCCTGTGAAAAGTTCAATTCATCCATCATTCGTTTGTAACTCAATGCGATCTCAATGGCATTCAGATCTTCCCTTTGCAGATTTTCCAATAATGCCAGTTCCAATAACTCGTTGTCATTCGCCTGACGAACATAAACGGGAACGTCTTTTAGTCCTGCGATCTTTGATGCCCTAAAACGTCGTTCACCTGCAATCAGTTGGTATTTACCACTTGCTAATTTAGTAACTGTAAGCGGTTGAATGATGTCGTGCAGTTTAATGGAAGTAGCCAATTCATTCAAAGCAGTCTCATCAAAATCTCTTCTCGGCTGTTTTGGATTGATCTGAATTTCATTGATCGAAATGCGCGATGCTGTTGTTACCTGTTCAACAACTTTTGTTTTTAATTCTCCGGTCGTTGTTTTCAGGTCCTCATCAATATTGCGCAACAGACTACGTAAACCTTTATTGATTGCGTCTTTATTATTTTGTTTGGGTGTGCTCATTTTAAGTTTAAAAGTTTAAGAAGTTTGAAAAGTTTAAGAGGTTAAGAAGCTGCTCAACATTAAACTTCTTAAACCTTTTGAACCTATCAAACCTACTCGATTATCCTTTCTTCATTCGTCATTTTGGTTAGATCATTATTTTGCAGGATCTCTTTGGCAAGGTTCAGATAGTTAACAGCTCCTTTACTTTCTGCATCATATAGAATAACTGGTTTCCCAACACTTGGAGCTTCGCTCAGTCTTGTATTGCGATGAATGATAGTTGAGAAAACGATATCATCAAAATGTCTTCTTACTTCACTCACCACCTGATTGCATAAGCGCAAACGGCCATCGTACATTGTCATCAAAATGCCTTCAATTTGTAATTCAGGATTTAATCTGTTCTGAACGATCTTAACGGTGTTGAGTAATTTACCCAGGCCTTCCAACGCAAAGAATTCACATTGCACCGGAACGATCACACTATCTGAAGCAACTAAAGAATTCACGGTGATCAATCCCAGAGAAGGGCTGCAGTCGATCACAATAAAATCATATTTATGACGAATTGGCTCTAATACATTCTTCAACACATTTTCGCGATTGGGATAATTGATCATTTCAATTTCGGCACCCACCAGATCAATATGCGAAGGGATCACATCAAGGAAAGGCATATCACTTTTCAGGATCACGTCTTCTGCTTTTGCATTATTCACCATGCAATCGTATAAACTGCTCGTCACATTATGCAGGTCAAATCCAACACCGGTAGTACTGTTTGCCTGGGGATCGGCATCCACCAGCAAGGTCTTGTATTCGAGTACAGCAAAACTTGCTGCAACATTTATGGCAGTGGTGGTTTTACCAACGCCGCCCTTCTGATTCGCTACACCAATAATTCTCGCCATGTTTTTATTTCCATCCCCAAAGGGAATATTTATTTAATTATAAAAATCATTTTTAAGACCATTGACCGTAGACAGTGGACTATAGTCAACCGTCTCTAGTCTAACATCTATTCACACATCGATCGTATCTCCAATGGCAGGTAACAATAATTCTTTTCCTGCATTGTTAAATCTGCTGATAGCCGCATCTTTATCGATCTTTATAAACCCAAAAGTATCATAATGCACCCCAACAATGGTATTGCACTGAATAAAAACGGATGCATCGATGGCATCATTCACATCCATGGTAAAATTGTCGCCGATTGGTAATACTGCAAAGTTCAGATCGATCCAGGAAGGGATCAACTGCATGTCAAGTGTTAATGCAGTATCGCCGCTGTAATAAAAGTTACCATCAGCAGTATTAAAAATAAATCCCATCGGATTGCCTCCATACGACCCGTCGGGTAAACCACTGCTATGTTGTGCTACTACACATTTCACAATACCGAAATCGAATTTCCATTTACCGCCGGTATTCATTGGATGTGTATTTGCAATTCCTTGTTTACTGATCCAATTGGCTACTTCCCAATTGGCCACCACTTTTGCACCGGTCCTTTTTGCGATACTTGCGCAATCTGCAACATGATCTTCATGGCCGTGGCTTAAAAAAATATAATCAGCTTCAATGCTGTTTATATCAATATGTTTGGCCAATTCGTTATGTGAAATGAAAGGGTCGAACAATATTTTCTTCCCCTGCACGTCTACCGAAAAAGAGGAATGTCCGTAATATGTTAGTTTCATATGTGGAATATTTTTTCGATGGGGACAAAAATACAGTTTACAGCCTATCTTTCGAAACAATATTACCCAAATGCTGTTTGTATTGGGAAGCAAGTTTTCAACATTTAAAAAAATAAGACCGGATTACATGGATTCAATTGATTTTTGTGCTGTGCAATCCCTTAAAACAAATAAAGAAAAATGAGAAATTCAAGCACCTGGTGGATCATTGCCGGTATCATGTTATTACTTGATCTGTATGTATTTCAGGCCCTTAAAGCCGTATCAAATAATGCCGGGGATAAAACGAGAATTGCCTTATTGACGGGCTATTGGGTCATTTCTGCCTGCACATTGATCGCGCTATTATCCTTTCCTTATATTCAGGCATTACAGACATCCAAGATCTTCCGCAATTATGTGTTTGCGATATTGGCCGGTCTCTTCTTTGCCAAATTAGTTGGATCTGTCTTCTTTTTGATCGATGATTTTCGTCGTGGCGCCATGTGGATCGCAAGCAAGATATTCCCGGGTACGGGTGCACATTTTGCCGATGAGGCAGGCGGTATCTCGCGTTCTGTTTTTTTGAGCTGGATGGGATTGGGATTAGGGGCAGGATTATTCGGCACTTTGATCTATGGATTTCGCAATAAGTATAATTATCAGTTGCGGAAAGTGAAACTTTCTTTTACGAATCTACCGGCATCTTTCAAAGGATTGAAAATTGTTCATATCAGCGATATACACAGCGGTAGTTTTCAAAATAAGGTGGCCGTGCAGCATGGCGTGAACATGGTCTTAAAAGAAAAAGCAGATCTGATCTTATTTACCGGAGACCTTGTAAATGACCGTCACGAAGAAATGCAGGAGTACATGGATGTTTTCAATCAACTGAAAGCACCCATGGGCGTGTTCAGCACTTTGGGTAATCATGATTATGGCGATTATGTGAGTTGGCCATCAGCAGAAGCCAAACAAAAAAACCTGGAACAATTGAAACTGGTGCACGCACAATTGGGGTGGCGCTTATTGATGAATGAACATGTGGTGATCGAAAAGAGTGAACAGCAAATCGCATTATTAGGAATTGAGAATTGGGGCGCAAAAGGTCGTTTTCCCAAATATGGTAAAATGAGTGAAGCTTATCCGGGTTCAGAAAAATATCCTTTTAAAATATTAATGAGTCATGACCCCAGTCATTGGGATGCAGAAGTAAGAACAAAGTATCCTGATATCGATCTGATGCTTGCCGGCCATACGCATGGTTTTCAATTTGGATTAGAGAATCCTTATTTTAAATGGAGCCCTGTACAATGGATGTATAAACAATGGGCAGGCTTGTATGAAGAAGGCAAACAAAAACTCTATGTGAATCGCGGTTTCGGGTTTATAGGTTATCCGGGAAGAGTCGGTATTCTCCCCGAAATAACCCTGATCGAATTAGTATAAGAAAATCAGCAATAACTATTTATCAGTTTTGATATGTACATCTGTTTGAGGGAATGGAATTTGAATTCCATTTTCTCTGAAACAGTCGTATACAGCTATTAATATATCGCTTTTAACAGTTACCCAAATATCAATATTGCACCAGAACAATAGTCTGAAATCAACTGAACTGTTTCCAAAGAAATGTGCCAGTACATTCGGTGCAGGCAATTTTTCTATTCCATTTTGGGTTTGTAAGATCTCTTTCAATAAATGTTCTACTTTTCTCAGATCTGAATCATAACTAACTCCAACAATGATCTCCACTCTGCGGAAATGATTGCTTAAAGTCCAGTTGACGATCTGTTGGGAGATGAGATCGCCATTTGGAACGATCACTTCACTTCCGTCAGCTGTTAACAACCGGCTTGAACGGATACCAATTTCCTTAACAGTACCGTATCTATTCCCTACTTCAATTGCATCGCCAACCTGCACAGGTTTTTCAAATGCTAAAATAATCCCACTGACCAAATTGTTGACAATATTTTGCAGACCAAAACCAATGCCAACACCCAATGCACCAATAATGATGGTTAATTTATCCATCGGAATTCCGGAAGCTGCAAAAGCCAGCAAAACACCCAATGCCAGTATTCCTAAACGGGTAAGCAACAAAGTGCTTCCCCATTTTTTCTTATTCGAAGAAACAGCAGAATCATTTCCAAAGATCAATAAAAGTGTTTTTGAAATGAAGTTAGAAACCCATATCACCGTAATGAAAATGAATATACTTCCGAAGGTGAATTGCATATTTCCCAGCGTCCTCTCATCAGACAGAATTTCAGACAGTGTATTATATACAGGATCAAAAAAATTAAGGTTCCTCATTAAAATCACGACCCAAATAACTGTAACAAAAACATTGATTATTTTATGGATCTTAGATTGTAATCTGTGATAATCGAAATAGGAAATGATCAGGTTATTATCTTTATAAACTTCATATTGTAAGTAGATCGCTTCAATAATAAGCTCACCTATTGTATACAAAATTCTCGCTGTTAACACAGCTGAAATTGCAGCACTGGAAATATATTTAGACAATAAAAAACAACCTAAAGAATTAGCCACTAATGACAAGGCGTTCAGCACAATAAACAGCAGAATGATATATTTAGCTGAATAAAGTATATGACTTTTATTGCTAAGTATCTTTCTGTATAAAATGATTCCAAGCACCAATGAACAGATAGTCAGCATCAGGTACAACCATCTTTCCAAATAAGATGACTTTGTAAGTATGTTACATGAATTAATGATCAGAAATAATGTGACCAATGCAACCCATTCTTTTTTGTAGTGAATAACCGGTTGTTGAATGAATACACTAGTATAAACCAATGCTAGCGTAAACCAAAATAAAATAGTAAAAGAAACCGGAACATCTTCAAAAAATATAGGAGCGAAAATGGATAGTATCAAAATAGAAGTAAGTGCCGGATGTTTTGTAATATTAGTTGCCGTAAAACGGTTCAAAGAATCATCCTTCTTCCGCTTTATTAAACGATTGTTATTGTTCCAGAACCATAACGCCAATGCGATAATGAAAAAGAGGTATAGTCCTAAACTTCCTTCATTATTAACTACATAAAAACCAATGATCTCGATAGCTATTTTAAAGGATCTAAAGATTATAACGGAAAAGTCTTCCTTATAATCAGTTGCAGAAAAATGAAAGATGGATCTCTCTTCGGGCCTTAATATGTTCTTGGTGAAATTTTCAATGCGATAGTTTGTTTCGTCTAACAATTCAGAATTCGCAATAAAGGCATTGGCTACTCTGTTCTGAAGTGAGTTTATCTTTTGAAGACTCACTTTGTTGGAAGAGTCTGCCCTTTTCCATTTTCTGGCAAATGACTGTATTTGTTTTAAATAATTTTGACCTAAAGCCGAATCGCTTGATAGAAAAATAGAACTACTGTCCTGAACAATTTTATCTAGATCGTTATTAATGTTCGAGATCTCGGAACTGTAACCAAATAATGTTTCCTGCCATTTTTTTAATTGAATATTATAGTTGGTGCTTACAATTTTTATAAGCTTGAGATTTCTTAAGCTCAAGATCCTTTGATTCTCTATAAAATTGACCCGAAATTTTTCTAACTTATTTTCTAATTCCGGAAGATCTTCTGCAATGTCTGCAGTATCGAAACCTCTGCTTAATACTGATTTTATATTATTTAAGATATGGGTAACCGATTCTGTTTTTTTTAATAAGGAACTAACAGAAGTATCTGCTTTATTGTCTTTAGACAGGTTTCTTAATGAATCCAGTCTCAATTGTGCACTATCTTTTTTCTGTGCATAAAGCAATTGCACTAAAACGATCAGAAATGAAGTGAGAATCAAGCGTAGGGGAATGGGTCTCTTAAAAACAAACATATAAGGGTTTATAATTGAAAGTTAAGGAAATGAAGCAGTTGAAGCAAAATTCTGTTATTTCTTCTTTAAATCCCAACATTTGGAGGGTTAAGTGGGGGTTATTTGCAATAAGGACCATAAAAAATGTCATCTTCTCAGTAATTTTCTGTCATTAAATTTCTTGATAATTAACAGACAATCTTTGTCTGTATTAACATAAATGTTCTGTATTCTGTTAGATAGCTTATAAACTTTTTGGATTTTTATTTTTGGCATCATCATTGTCAAGTGTATTTAAAATCAACATTATGAAAAAGATCATTTTATCATCCTTAGCTTTAATACTGATTTCTGCTGCATCCTATGCACAAGCCGGCTTCCGTCTTGGTATTAAAGGTGGTTCAAATCTTACCCAATTATCGGGTCAGTCATTTGATAATGGATTTAAATCAGGTTATCAGTTAGGTGGATTTATGGAAATCGATTTTTCAAAATCCATTGGAATTCAACCCGAGGTTTTATTCAGTGAAACAAATACAAGAACCTCTTCAAATCTGGGCTCCATTCTCACGAATATGAACAGTAATCAGGATGTTAAACTCAATTATTTGTCCATTCCTGTTTTGCTCAGATTAAATGCAAATAAAATGCTGACATTCGTAGTAGGTCCGCAGTATAGCATTTTGATCAATCCGCATGAAACAACCTTACAAAACGGGCAGGATGCCTTTAAAAGCGGAGATTTTGCAATGGTGGGAGGATTACAGATCAATCTGTCTGCGTTCAGGATCTATGGCCGTTATGCAGTTGGCTTGAATAATATTAACGATATCAGCAATCAGGATAGTTGGAAGAGCCAGCAAATTCAGTTGGGTATCGGAATCAAATTATAATACAAATCTTAATATTGTAAGTCCCGCCGGTAGCGGGACTTTTTTTGCGTCAATTTGTACCTATTCATGGCAAATTCTTGCACATGGCATCAATATTGACTTACTTTACAACCCTTTTCCCGGGATAATTGAACGGGAACCTGGTGACATTTTGACTTTATAGAAACGAATTGTATGAATAAGAACAGAATTTTTTTAGGTGATGACGATACGGATTTCATGCCTATTATTCCCATCAATGAGAATGATGCGGATATGGAGAAATTAGTGATTCCTGATTCCTTACCCATCCTTCCATTACGTAATACTGTTTTATTCCCGGGAGTAGTGTTACCGATCACAGTGGGAAGAGATAAAAGCATTAAAGCAGTAAATGATGCATACCGGTCTGATAAATTGATTGGTGTTTTAGCACAACGCGATGCCAATATTGAAGAACCCGATGTGAAAGATCTATGCAAGGTTGGTACGATCGCAAAGATCGCGAAGCTGATCAAAATGCCCGATGGCGGTACAACCATCATCATTCAGGGAAAAAAGCGTTTTGAATTAATGGATATCGTTTCTGAAGATCCTTATTTTAAAGGCACCATCCAATTATTGGAGGACGAACCCGTGATCGATGATAAAGATTTTAATGCCTATATCAGTTCAATAAAAGATCTGGCTACTCAGATCATTCATTTATCACCCAATCTTCCAACAGAAGCTTCTATTATTTTAAAAAATATAGAGAACCCATCTTTCCTGATCAACTTCGTAAGCAGTAACCTGAATAATGAAATTGCAGAGAAACAAAACCTGTTAGAGATCCGTGATGTAAAAGCAAGAGCAGAAAAATTAACACAACTGCTGCAACTGGAATTACAGTTTGCCGAGTTGAAAGATAAAGTGACCAATAAGACCAGGACCGAAATTGATAAACAGCAACGCGAATACTTTTTACAGCAGCAACTTAAAAGTATAAAAGATGAATTAGGCGGCGATACTAATGAAAGGGAGCTGACAGAAATGAAGAAGAAGGCCGAAGCTAAAAAGTGGCCTGAAGCTGCAAAGACCATGTTCAAAAGCGGAATAGAAAAGCTGGAAAGGATGCATCCTACAACGCCAGACTATTCTGTTGTATACAATCACCTGGACCTGATGCTTGACCTTCCATGGCAGGATTATACAGCTGATAATTATGATCTGAAGAATGCCAAGAAAGTGTTGGATAATGATCATTATGGCATGCAAAAGATAAAGACCCGTATCCTGGAATACCTGGCTGTATTGAAACTGAAAGGTGATATGAAAAGCCCGATACTTTGTTTTGTGGGCCCTCCGGGGATCGGTAAAACATCATTGGGACGCAGCATTGCTCATGCAGTAGGGAGGAAATATGTACGTGTGAGTTTGGGTGGTTTGCATGATGAGAGCGAGATACGCGGTCACCGTAAAACTTATATAGGCGCCATGCCGGGAAGGGTATTGCAAAATATACGTAAGGTAAAATCATCTAATCCGGTGATGATCCTGGACGAGATCGATAAAATAGGAAATGATTTTAGAGGTGACCCCTCTTCGGCATTGTTGGAAGTTTTGGATCCTGAACAGAATCATACTTTCTATGATAACTATTTAGAATTAGAATACGATCTCAGCAAAGTATTATTTATTGCTACCGCCAATAATTTACAAAATATCCAGCCTGCATTAAGAGACCGTTTGGAAATCATTGACCTGAGTGGTTATGCCATTGAAGAAAAAGTAGAAATAGCAAAACGCCATTTGCTTCCCAAACAACAGGATGCACATGGGTTAAAAGATGTGAAACTGAAGATCAGCGATAAGGTATTGGATAAGATCATTGAGAGTTATACCAGAGAAAGCGGTGTGCGAGAATTGGACAGACAATTAGCTGCCATCATGCGTTTTGAAGCAAAAGAATTTGCAACAAAGAATAAAGTAAAACCAACATTGACCACTGCTGATGTTGAAAAGATATTAGGGCAACCCCGTTACAGTAATGAGATCTATAAAACAGCCAATATGCCCGGAGTGGCGGTGGGCCTCGCATGGACCTATGTTGGGGGCGATATCTTATTTATTGAAACGGTATTGGGAGATGGAAAGGGTGAACTAAAACTAACCGGCAATTTGGGTAATGTGATGAAAGAAAGTGCGTCTACAGCATTAACCTATTTGCAGGCGAATGCAAAAAAATACGGGATCGACCCCGAGGACTTCACTAAAAAATCTGTGCACGTGCATGTTCCCGAAGGCGCAGTGCCTAAAGATGGGCCGAGTGCAGGCGTTACCATGCTCAGTTCATTAACATCTGCCTTCACAGGAAGAAAAGTTAAGCCTTATCTGGCGATGACGGGTGAAATTACTTTGCGTGGACAGGTATTACCGGTGGGTGGCATCAAAGAAAAAATACTGGCTGCAAAACGTGCCGGGTTAAAAGAAATTATTTTATGCTGGCAAAACGAAAAAGACGTTCATGAGATTGACAGCAACTTCATTTCGGGGCTGCATTTTCATTATGTGAAGACCATGCAACAGGTTCTCGAATTAGCATTGGTGTAAACCAATTGTAAAATTTTCCCATAATCAACAACTCATTTGTTTGCTCGCAAGATAATTTGTTATTATTTTGTCAGCAGTTCAATCAACAGTTTTTCATGTTGGTTGTTTTAAGGGTTAAGATCCCCCATTTTAATGGGGGATATTTTTTATAGCCAATAGCTAATTTTTGGAGCTATTAGCTAAGAGCAGCAAGCCCGGCGTATTTAGAAAATACTCATAGCTTTATTAATACCGGCTTTACTTTATCTTCATGCCAGCAATGTTCAAAAAAATAAACATAGCCTTATTTCTGTTGTTGTTTTGCATTCAAATCAGTGCACAAACATTAGGAGGTGCAACGGTATTTAATTTCCTGAATCAACCCAATGCTGCTCAGTTATCCGCATTGGGGGGCATTAATATTTCCAATATCAGCAATGATGTTGGGTTAAGTTTTAATAATCCGGCCTTGTTGCGCGACAATATGCAACAGCAGTTTTCCGCATCATTCAATAATTTCTTAGCAGGCATTAAGAACTACAGTTTAACCAGTGCATTTCATGCAGAAAAGATCAATACGAATTTTGCAGTGGGGGTCAATTATTTCGACTATGGAAATCTTCCGGAAACCGATGCAGCCGGGAATGTGTTGGGCAGTTTTCATCCCAATGATTACGTGCTGCAATTCTCGGCATCGCATATTTATCTGGAGCATTTTTGGTACGGCATGACATTCAAATACATGAACAGCAACTATGCACAGTATAAAAGCAATGGTATTGCATTTGATATCGGCGTGGCTTATCATGATTCTGCCGGTTTATTTCAGGCAAGCGTATTAATAAAAAACCTGGGTACTCAATTAAAGACCTATGACGGCAGTGACCAAAAAAGCGAATTGCCTTTCGATATTGAAGCAGGTATTACGAAACGTTTGGCGAGAGCACCGATCCAGTTCTCATTGACCGCACATCATTTGCAGGCATTTAATATTTATTATAACGATACAACTTTCAATGCCAGTGAAGGAGGCAGTTTACTAAATAGTGTAACCTTAGATAAGATATTTTCGCATCTTGTTTTAGCAGCACAATTCTTTGTTTCTGATAAGTTGGAAGTTACAACCGGATATAATTTTTTACGGCGCCATGATCTGAATGCTTACAATCAGGCCAATGGATTAAACGGGCTTACTTTAGGGTTAGGAGTATTGCTTAAAAAATTGCATATACGTTATGCCACCGGGTTCTATCAGCAAAACATGTTCCATCAATTAAGTTTGAACCTTAACTGGAAAGGAACTGAACTATAATAAAAAAAGACATTAACGAAAGCTAATGTCTTTTTTTATTATAATTTATTATTTAGTTCCTGTTGAATGTTTTTATTTGATCTCTGTCTGCTCTTTTTACTGTAAGCAATTGTTCAACTCCATCTACCTTCATTTTATAAGTACCATCGGCAGCACGATAAATGAATACTTTCGGGCGGAAAGATTGTTTTGCAAAAATACTTCCGGCCTCATCCTGAACCCATGAATCACCATTCACTAATTTGAACACTGTAACTCCCAGACCTTCCCAACCTTTAAAATCTCCGTCAATATTGCTTTCTATCACGTCTTGTACACGACCGGCTTCAATTGGGATATCTATACCCTGAATCACCAATTGATATTTTTTCTTTCCCTGTTTGTAAACAGTTACGGAAGGATTTGCTACTGTATTTTTGAATTTGGCTTTATCGGTTATTTCATAATAATGACCTGATCTTGTCTTGACTAACAGACCCGGCGTATAAATGATATTACTTGGGCCATCATAAAAGGTAGTTTCTTCGGGTTTAACAGTGCTGTCGATTTTAGCCTGAGATGTTGCGGCATTGCAGAAAATGAATAGTGAACATAGAATTGCAAAAATAGATTTCATACGATGTTTTTTTTTGGAGTGGAAAGCTATGAATTATTTGATTATAAGTACATGAATTTTATCATTAACGGTATCACAAAATTATTCAGATCAATTATTCCTTTTTTTGGTAAAGAATATTTACTTGCCAACAATAGACATCAACAATTCAGTCTCCAGTTTTGTTTCATCATTGGTCCAATGTCCGTAGATCTCAACATAGGGAAAACTCTCCTCGAAACCTTTCTTCTTTAATTCTACAATCATATTTTGTCCTGCCTGCTTAATTAAGTTATAGGGGCCAATATGTTTGTAATAGGCATAGTTTGGGATATCTACAACTTTATGCTCTAATCCAGTGTGTTGATCGGGAGAATCATAAAGTTCAACTCCGGCAAATACCTTTTCTTCAGTTTCGTATACCCAAATATTGTGCCCTTTATTTTTTAAATTATTTGATTGAACGGTTTGCCATATTTTGCCCATTAACTTAAAGGCAGTTTCGGCATAGTCTTTATTGATAGCAGTCCCCGAAAACCCGTAAATATCTATCCTAAATAGTTCATGAAATATTTCTATATTCATTTTTGAGAATTGTAGATGGTTTATTTAATTGCTGTAGCAGCCTTGTGGGTTGTAGGCATTCGTCAATCGTATTCTCAATGTTATTTCTTTTACTTCTTAGCTGATCTCTTCACTTTGTTTGATCGCTTTTTGTCGGAAACCGATTTTACAATTGTCTGTCCGCTAATGATTTGATTTGGGTCTTTAACTTTTGCAAGAGAATTTGTGTAAGCTTCGTTTACAAGGTTCTTCATATAAGCTTTTGGAAATTTCTTTTTGTCTTTCACAAGAATGTAACGGTACTGATTACCTTGCCCTAGAAGAATTTTGTCAGGGTCTGAAATTTCATTTCCCCAATAAAAGCCGAAATGAACATTTTTGCTTGAACGTCCAACTGCGATAGAACAAATGGTATGTCCAACTTTATCTGTCGGACTCCAACCAAATGCAACAGCGTTATAGTTATCGTAAATTAATTCATTTGTATTTGGGCATAAGTCCCAGGCAAAGTCTCTAAGCCACATAACTAAATCTGTTATGTCGTCGCCAAATGGTTTAAGAAACTTCAAAAGTTCTTTTGTTTGTTCTTTGCTCATTTGTCAAATTATTTTGCTGTACCGCTCTGCTTGCTGCTAACCCGAAGATAAATGTAATTAAACTCAGTTTATAACAATTTATCATCATTGATTATCAACAAATTAAAGTTCAACATTTTGTATAAATGATAGTATTAACCAACAGTACAAAGAATAAATCGGGCTTAGAAAATGCCCGCTTTTTATTATTCAAAAACAATTGGATCACCCAACATTTTTAACACAGCGTAAATAAATAATATGCATAAAATAACTAACTTAGTTTCATGGCATTGTATAGAAGCAATAGTAATATTTCGATAAAAGAGCTAAGAACGCTTGCCGTAAACAGCTTGCCTTCAAACAATACGCTCATGCTATTGTAGCAACCAAGTTTCCTGATATGGGCCATATTACAGCCAGCATCAAACAAAAAGAAAAACGTGATCAGTTTAAAAAAGCTGTGGCTTATGCGCAGGCAGTTTTACAAGATCCCGCCAGAAAAGAGATCTATCAAAAGATAGTACCCGCCGGACAAAAGATCTATCATTTTGCCCTAAGAGAATATTTGCGAGCTGTTTAAGCTGCAATTCTTAGTGCATAGGGTTGCTAATCTTTTGCAAAGAAGTTCCTTTCTCCCAATCCTTAATTTTCTTAACTCGGCTTTAACTTTCAACGAAGGATGAGCGAAGGATCACTGAATGATCACTGGAGGAATGATATAGCTATGCAAACTTTCCGGGCAGATTCGTGACTGATTATTAGATGCTTCGGAATTGCAGCAAGGATCTGTTGAGGTATCGTAAGAATGCCGGGCAGACTGCTCTTTCGTCGGAATGACAATAAAAAAGTGCAACATCTCTGTCGCACTTCTTTTATAAAAGAACGGTTTAACTTCTTAAACTTATTGAACCTTTTAAACTTCTTAAACCTCTTAAACTTATTGAACCTTTTAAACTTCTTAAACATTTAAATGGTTGGTGTGGTCAGTTCGGCTAAAGAGCTATTGATGTCTTCCTGCGAAACTTCATAGTCAACCAGTTTGCCTGATAAATATTGTTCATAAGAACCCAGATCAAAATTCCCGTGACCACATAAATTAAATAAGATTGTTTTTGAAACGCCTTCCGCATCTGCCTGTTTAGTCTGGCGAATCACTTCGGCTATGCCGTGTGTTGCTTCCGGTGCTGGAATGATCCCTTCTGCCCCGGAAAACAAAATGCCTGCTTCAAAACATTCAGTCTGATTGATCGCATCGGCTTCAATGATCCCGTCTTTCAATAGTTGACTAACAATGGCACCGGCACCATGATAACGCAATCCTCCTGCATGAATAGGGGATGGAATAAAATTATGTCCCAATGTGTACATAGGGATCAATGGAGTCATCCCAACAGTATCGCCAAAGTCGTAACGGAAAACACCGCGGGTTAATTTAGGGCATGAGGTAGGTTCAACCGCTATGGCTCTTACTTTCTTCCCACCGGTTAAATTGTTTTGTAAGAATGGGAATGCAATGCCGGCAAAGTTTGATCCGCCACCAAAAGGAGCAATCACGATATCGGGATAATCGCCTGCTTTTTCCATTTGTTTCAATGCTTCTAATCCTATAACTGTTTGATGCATCAATACATGATTCAACACCGAGCCTAAAGAATATTTGGTATCATCATGTGTTGCGGCAACTTCAACGGCTTCCGAAATGGCAATGCCTAAACTTCCCGGACTATTAGGATCGTTGGCTAAAATACTTCTGCCTGCATTCGTTAAATTACTGGGAGATGCATGTACTGTTGCACCCCAGGTATTCATCATTATTTTACGATAGGGTTTTCCTTCATAACTGACTTTCACCATGAACACTTCACATTCAATATCAAATAGTTTACAGGCAAAGCTTAACGCACTTCCCCATTGTCCTGCGCCTGTTTCAGTGCAGATCTTTTTGATACCTTCTTTCGCATTATAATAAGCTTGCGGGATAGCAGTGTTTGGTTTGTGTGAACCTGCAGGACTCACACCTTCGTATTTATAATAAATTTTAGATTTGGTTCCCAATGCTTTTTCTAATCCATATGCTCTGAACATAGGTGTTGGGCGCCAGATAGAATAGAGGTTTCTAACCTCATCAGGGATCTCTACCCATTTATCGGTTGTTACTTCCTGTTTGATCAATTCCATTGGGAATAATGGAGCAAGATCAGCCGGACCAACCGGTTGCTTCGTGCCGGGATGCAATGGTGGCAAGGGTTTGTTGGTCATGTCGGCCACAATATTGTACCAATGGGTAGGAATATCAGATTCCTGTAAAACAATTTTTCGTTGCTGTACCATGTGTAAGGGTTTAAGCGATCAAGATAGCAAATAACACTAAATGGAAAAGATGATATTCATCAATTCAAAATAATTATGATATTGATGGATCGTAGCAATAGCGAAAAGTTAATAATGGTAGAGCGGCTGGTATCATAAAAAACTTACACTTATCTTAGCATCAAAGAAAAAATATGGCTTCCATTTTAATCATAGATGATGAACGTGCCATCCGAAGTGTGCTGAAAGATATTCTGGGTAATGAAGGGTATAAGACCGATGAAGCGGCTGATGGGGAAGAAGGATTGAAGAAATTCTCGGCATCCACATTTGATGTGGTGCTTTGCGATATTAAAATGCCTAAGATCGACGGACTTGAATTTTTGCAAAAAGCTACCGAGATCAATCCCGATATTCCTGTGATCATGATCAGTGGTCATGGTAATATTGAAACAGCTGTTGAAGCGGTGAAGAAAGGTGCATTCGATTATATTTCAAAACCACCCGATCTGAATCGCTTATTGATCACTATTAGAAATGCGATGGATAAGACTGTTCTCGTAAAAGAGACCAAAACTTTAAAACGAAAAGTGAGCAAGGTTCAGGAGATCATCGGAGAAAGTGTTGCCATTCAAAAGATAAAAGAGACCATCGAAAAAGTGGCACCCACGGAGGCGAGGGTTTTGGTAACCGGCGAAAACGGAAGCGGTAAAGAACTGGTGGCAAGATGGCTGCATGAGAAAAGCAACCGTTCATCCGGACAGATCGTGGAAGTGAATTGCGCAGCCATACCGGGTGAATTAATTGAAAGCGAATTATTCGGTCATGAGAAAGGTTCATTTACTTCTGCCATCAAACAACGAATCGGTAAATTCGAACAGGCCAATGGCGGTACATTATTTTTGGATGAAATAGGTGATATGAGTTTGAGTGCGCAGGCAAAGGTATTGCGTGCATTGCAGGAAGGAAAGATCACAAGGGTAGGAGGCGAAAAGGAAATCAGTGTGGATGTGCGTGTGGTGGCTGCTACCAATAAAGACCTGTTGAAAGAAGTGGAAGAGAAAAATTTTCGTTTGGATCTCTATCACCGGATAGGGGTTATTCTAATTCATGTGCCTTCGCTGAATGAAAGAAAAGATGATATACCATTGTTGGTTGATAAATTCCTGACGGATATTGCCGAAGAATATGGTCAGCCTAAAAAGGATATAGATAAAAAAGCGATGGATGCTTTGATGCAGCATAACTGGACGGGGAATATCCGCGAGTTGAGAAACGTAGTAGAAAGATTGATCATACTTTCCGGTAAATCGATCACGGCTGAAGATGTCGTAAGCTACGTGAAATAGAGTCGGGAGTCGTTAGTTGGGAGTCTGGAGTCAGAGTCTACAGTCAATCGTCCACTGTCCACCGTCTTCTTTAAACTTTCTTTAACAAACATACTGTAATCTTTCAAAACCGTTTGCAACTAATCATTCAACATCTAACATTCAGCATTCATAATTCATAACTCCCTACATTTGTCATTCTTAAAAAATAACTATGGGCTTATTTCTATTTATTATCGGGATCATTGGCTGGCATGTGGGTTTATATGGCATGTTCAGGAAAGCAGGGATCGAACCCTGGAAAGCATTGATCCCCTTGTACAATACCTGGCTGATCGTTGAAAAGTGTAATATCAGTAAAGTATGGTTCTGGTTGCAACTGATACCAATCGCGGGACAATTCATTACGATCTGGATCACGATCATATTTGTGATGCACTTTAAAAGATTTGGTCTACTGCATCATACTTTGACTGTCTTGGTTCCTTTTTTCTATTTTCCCTATCTCGGCTTTTCGGCTAATGAAAAATGGCATGGAGAAGAAGTGGTGAGTAAATATAGAAAATCTGCATCTCGCGAATGGATCGATGCAGCTGTGTTTGCAGTAGTAGCGGCAACACTGATCAGGACATTTGTTTTTGAAGCCTATGTGATTCCTACCGAAAGTATGGAGAAGACCTTATTGGTGAATGACTTTTTATTTGTGAGTAAAATGAGTTATGGTGCAAGGATACCGGGAACACCTTTATCATTTCCGTTTGTACACAACACGATGCCTTTTACAAAATTCACGCCTTCTTATATTAAGGAAGTACAACTGCCTTATAAAAGGATTGCAGGATTTACCGATGTGAAAAGAAATGAAGTGGTTGTCTTTAATTTTCCTACCGGTGATACCATTATCAATGAAGAGGGTTATTTAAGTGCCACTCCTTATTATGATGTGTTGCGACTGACCTATAACGGGAACCGCGAAAAGTTATTTGCTGAACATGAGATCATTGTTCATCCTTATGATAAAACGGATAATTATATCAAGCGCTGTACAGGAGTTTCGGGAGATGTGATAGAAGTAAAGAACAGTTATTTGTTCATTAACGGGCAACCTGCATTTGTTGCACCCGGTTCGCAAACCGAATATGTGGTTGAAACAAACGGCAATACATTCAATGAAGATTTTTTAAAGAATGACCTGAACATTGATGTGGATGACAGCAAAGGTCAGATCAAAACAACACAGAAAGCCGGAACCTATGTTTTGAATATGACGGCTGAGGAAACAGAGAAAATGAAAAAGCAACCCAATGTAAGATCTGTATCGCGATATATCGATAGCACCAGAGGATATACCTTTCCTTACGATGATACAAACTATCCATGGAGCACCGATAATTTTGGTCCGTTACGAATCCCTAAGAAAGGTGATGTGCTGGAGTTGAATGCGAAAACAATTCCAATTTACAGAAGGCTGATCAGTGTATATGAAGACAATAAACTGGAAGAACAAAACGGAAAGTTCATCATCAATGGTAAAGAAACGACGACCTATACTACCAAATTAAATTATTTCTGGATGATGGGTGATAATAGGCATAGGAGCCAGGACAGTCGTTTCTGGGGCTTTGTTCCTGAAACACATATTGTTGGTAAAGCATCACTGATATGGTTTAGCTGGAATAACGGACCACGCTGGAAACGTTTGTTTAATAACATAAAGTAATTATCTTTAAGTCCGAAAGGATGGGGTCCTCACAGCAAAAGTTGTGAGGACTTTTTTATCTCTGAAGGATTTTTAAAATGAATTCCATGAAGAAAGAACAATACAGTTTTCAGTTTGATGTATATGATTCGATCGATGCTCTTTCGAAAGATGATGCATTGTTATTGCAACAAGCAAGAGTAGTAACCCAAATAGCATATGCGCCTTATTCACAATTTCATGTGGGTGCGGTAGCAAGATTAAGTAATGGAGAAATTGTTAAGGGGACTAATCAGGAGAATGCCAGTTTCCCGGTAAGTATTTGTGCTGAACGTTCATTGTTGTCATCCACGGCGGCATTATTTCCGGAAGCCAATATTGAAACAATGGCCATCAGTTACCACAATCAGAACGGGCACAGTAGTGAGCCGGTTTCTCCCTGTGGTATGTGCAGGCAAGCTTTACTCGAACATGAAAAAAGATATGATCATCCTATTAAATTGGTCTTAGGCGGGACCGAAGGAAAAGTATATGTGATCGAAAGATCGAGTTTATTATTGCCGCTGAGTTTTACAGGTGATGACCTGAGAAAGTGATCAATCAGCCATAGAATCAAATGCAGTTGGTGAAAACATCAGTTGCTGCCAAATAAAAAGAATCTTCTTAATGAAGAGGATTCTTTTTATTGGGAGGATGATTATCACAAAGAGGAGATACTATCTCCGTCACTGTTCAGTGAAAACTTGTCTTTTTTGTAATACTGTTTATACTTTTCATATGTTTCTTTCGGTTGCTTATTACCGTTGATGTACAATTCGCCATCTTCGACTTTTATTTTATAGCCGCTCTTTTTGTTGATCAAGCCATCTTTTTCTAAAGCCTCTGTAAAGTCCTGCAGATTCTTTATTTCAGCTTTGGCTTTTTCAATTCCTTCTTTGGCTTTGGCCATTCCTTTTTCTATTTCTTTGTGGATCTTTTCTTCATCTAACTGCACTTTTAAATTTTCTTTTTTCAGTTTCATGGTCATTTCTTCCATTTCCTTTTTGAATTTTTCTGAATTCACTTCTTTTATACTCAGTTCAGCTTCTTTCATGGCTTTATCAACTTCCGTTTTTATTTTGGTCCAGTCAACATTTTTCAGCGCGTTTTCTGCTTCTAATTTGATCTTTGTAAAATCTACTTTTGCGATCACATCATTTACTTGTTTCTCGATTTTTGAGAAATCCATTTTCTGCAATTCAAGGTCCATCTTTTGCAGTTGCAGGTCTAAGTTCTGCATTGACCTGTCGAGGTTATCTACTCTAAATTCATCATCATGATCAGCATTTTTTCGGGGCTTGGTTGTATCTCCATTGATTTGGCGGGTGGTTTTATTTTTTGTTGCGTTACTGTCAACTCCTTGCCAGGAAATAAGGGTAAGGCAACAAGCAAGCAAACCAATGGCCATACAGGTTTTAGTAGGTTTGAATACATTGTTCATAGTTTGTTTTTTTAAGTGATGGAATAGTAATACGATAATGTTCGTACAATAATACGATGTTTTTCGTATAAACAAGTATTTGTTCAAAATATTTTTAGGTTTTATAACAAATCCGCAGTTGATACCATAAAGTATCAACCCAAACATTTAAAACTTTATCTTGCAGTCCATCAAATTTTGGTTATGAAATACCTTCCTTTAAACCCTGCCATATTCATCAATAACAGAAAAAGGTTCATCAAAGAAATGCAGCCCAACAGTATTGCTGTTTTTGTGAGTAATGATGAGTGGCCAATGAATGGGGATGCGATCCATAAGTTCAAGCAGAACACTGACCTGTTTTGGCTAACCGGGATCGAGCAGGAGGACAGTATGCTGATCCTTTTTCCTGATAATCCGGATCAGAAATACAGAGAAGTGTTAGTATTGGTTCGTCCCAATGAATTAAAAGAAAAATGGGACGGCAAAAGATTGCGATCAAATGAAGCAAATAATATTTCGGGTATCTCGAGCATTGTGTGGTTGGATAATATATATGCTTTATTGCAAACATGGATTCATCTGGCAGACAATATTTATTTGGATACGAATGAGAATGACAGAAAATCTTCTTCTATCAAAAGCCGTGAATATCGTTTTGTGGATGAAATGAAAGCGGCGTATCCCTTGCATGACTTTAAGCGGGCAGCAAAGATTATGAAGGAATTGCGTGGCATTAAGACAAAAGAAGAAGTGGAAGTATTGCAAAAGGCCATAGATATTACTGAAAAAACTTTCAGGAGGCTTTTGCAATTCATTCAGCCCGGAGTATTTGAATACGAGATCGAAGCTGAAATATTTCATAGCTTTTTAAGTCAGCGTGCAACCGGAGAAGCATACGGCAGCATCATCGCAAGTGGCGACAGGGCAAGAACCTTGCATTATGTTAGCAACAATGCAGAATGTAAAGCAGGAGAATTATTGCTGATGGATTTCGGTGCGGAGTATGGAGGTTATTGTGCTGACTTAACAAGAACAGTTCCTGTGAGCGGCAAATTTACACGCCGACAAAAAACAGTATACAATGCCTGCCTGCATTTGCACAATTATGCCAAGAGTTTATTGAAGCCGGGCATTAATCTGGTTGATTATACCGATCTGGTTTGTGAAGAAGCCACCCAACAATTTTTAAAGATCGGTTTGTTGAGAAAAAGTGATGTGAAGAATGAAGACAAGGAAAACCGTGCTTACAGAAAGTACTTATATCATGGTATTTCGCATCATCTGGGTATTGATGTGCATGATCTGGGTACAAAGACCGGTCCTTTGAAAGCAGGGATGCTGTTAACTGTTGAACCCGGTATTTATATTGAGCAGGAACAAATGGGTGTGCGTATTGAAAACAATGTTTGGATCACCCGGAATGGAAATGTTGATCTGATGAAGAATATTCCTATTACTGTTGAAGAGATCGAGTCGTTGATGAAGAAGAAATAATTTGAAAATTCGTTAATTTGAAAATTTGAAAATGATAAAGCAGATCCCCAACATTTTTACGTTGCTGAATTTATTTTTTGGTTGTTTGGCAATTGTGTTGATCGTTCAAACAGGATTAATGATCAGTGTAGATGCAAGCGGGCAACAAACTATTGAGATCCCGCAAAAGATCTATTGGGCAAGTGTTTTCATTGGCATTGCTGCAGTTGTTGATTTCTTTGACGGATTTGTAGCAAGATTATTGAAAGCTTCCTCCGAAATGGGCAAGCAGTTAGATTCACTGGCAGATGTAGTAAGTTTTGGTGTGGCACCCGGTATGATCGTATTCGAATTCCTGAGGCGTTCTTATGCATCCGAACAGAATGGATTAGACATTAATACTTTATACTTATTACCTGCATTCATTATTCCATGTGCAGGGGCATATCGGTTGGCGAGATTCAATATTGATACAGAACAATCATACGGATTTAAAGGTGTACCTATCCCTGCCGCAGGTTTATTGATCGCTTCTTTTCCCTTGATGTATTGGTATTCCAACAGCGAATGGATCGTGAGTCTTTTGCAGAATAAATGGTTCTGGTATGCGGTGATCATAGCGGTGAGTTACCTGATGGTTTCTACCTTACCGATGATGGCAATGAAATTTAAAACATTAAGTTTCAAATCACTGTTACCATTCATTATCATTGCATCAATTACAATTGTAACTGCCATTATTTTTGGATGGTTGGCAGTGCCGGTAGCATTTTTAGCCTATACAATTTTATCTTTGATCTTTAAACAATAAAATATCATGACATACAACGTTCAGATAAAAGTGATGCCTTTAAAAGAATTATTAGATCCACAGGGAAAAGCAGTATTGGGGGGATTAAAGAATCTGGGGATACATTCAGTGGAAGATGTTCGTGTTGGCAAACATGTAACGCTGCAAATAGAAGCTGCTTCAGAAACAGAGGCCAAACAAATAGCTGATGAAACTGCCAAAAAATTACTGGCTAATGCAGTAATGGAATTCTATGAAATTGAAATGATCAATTAAGTACCCTCAATCCCTAAAGGGAAGTATAAAACATATCCTGATTGTCAAACGATTCAAAAATCGAAGCTTCTTCAAATTCCCCCTTCAGGGGGTTAGGGGGTATGTTGTATCTCGTTCCCACACCTATCGGCAATTTAAAAGACAGCACATTTCGTGCTATTGAAGTGCTGCAGTTTGTTGATGTTATTTTGTGTGAGGATACGCGAACCTCTTCCAAGTTTTTGCAGCATTATAATATTCAGAAACCGGTTTCACCGTATCATCAGCATAACGAACATAAGATTGCGGGTCATATTGTCGATCAACTCGAAGCAGGAAAAACAATGGCTTTAATAACCGATGCAGGAACCCCGGGTATCAGCGATCCCGCATTTTTGTTGGTGCGGGAATGCATCAAAAGAAATGTAAAAGTGGAAACTTTACCCGGCGCAACAGCTTTTGTTCCTGCCTTGGTAAACAGCGGCATACCCACCAATCGTTTCGTATTTGAAGGGTTTTTGCCTTTAAAAAAGGGAAGGCAAACCTTATTGAAACAATTGGCAACAGAAGAAAGAACGATGGTCTTTTATGAGAGCCCAATGCGCTTGCTGAAAACATTGGAAGATTTCATTCAATATTTCGGAGCATTAACACAATGTTCTGTTACAAGAGAGTTAACGAAAATATTTGAAGAAAATAAACGCGGAACTTTACAGGAAGTTTGCGACTATTTTAAAACGAAAACAGTGAAAGGAGAGATCGTTATCGTTGTGGCAGGGAAAGAATAATGTTAGATGATGAATATTTTTCTTACGATTATCGATTTACGTGCTGAATAAGTTCTGAAAAGACAAGCCCATATAAATTTGGAATGATACAATTGTTGATACTACAAATTATAAAAGCTGATAACATAAAATCATTTGCATGATGAAATCCTTTACTAAATTCTTATTACTGTCATCGGTCATCTTTAATCTGTCATCTCTTCAAGCACAGCCCGATCGCTGGCAGCAACGCATCAAATACAATATCAATGTGAATATGGATGTGTTGACAAACCGTTTTTCAGGAACAGAGAAGATCGAATACATCAACAACTCGCCGGATACTTTGGACAGGATATTCATTCATTTATACTGGAATGCATTTCAACCCAACAGCAGCATGGATGTGCGCAGCAGAGAAACAGGAAAAACCATTTTGACCAACAGGAGAGGAGACGAAGTACCCGATTGGGATAGTCGAGTAAAAGACCGCATCAGTAAATTAAATGAAAATGAGATCGGCTTTCAAAATGTGAAAAGTGTAAAGATCAATGGTGTTGAACAAAAATTACGTAATTACGAAACCATACTAGAAGTAAAATTGGATAAAGCCATTCTTCCAAAATCAAAAACAATTATGGATATTGTATTTGAAGCACAGGTCCCAATACAGATCCGAAGAAGCGGCAGGGATAATGCTGAAGGTGTACGTTACAGTATGAGTCAGTGGTATCCTAAAGTGGTTGAGTATGATTATCAGGGATGGAATGCCAATCCATATATTGCCCGCGAATTTTATGGAGTATGGGGCGATTATGACGTGAACATCACGATCGATAAAAAATATTTTGTTGCTGCAGGGGGTGATTTGCTGAATGCCAATGATATTGGTCTGGGTTATGAAACTGCCGGTATGAAACCCAAACCTGTTACCGGGAACAGTATTACCTGGAAATGGCAGGCTTACAATGTGCATGATTTTGTTTGGGCTGCTGATACCACGTATAAAATGATCACCAGAACAGTAAAAGATGGCCCCTTGATCAGGGTCGTCTATAAAAAAACGGATTCTATATCAGATGCAAGATGGCAACACTGTGCCGATACAGCCGCTCTTGCTTATCCTTTTATTGCAAAAACATATGGGCCTTATCCTTACAAAACCTATACATTCATTCAGGGTGGTGATGGAGGGATGGAATATCCGATGGCATGTTTGGTAAAGAGTGGAAGCATCGGAACATTTGTGCATGAATGGATGCATAGCTGGTATCAGGGAATGTTCGGTACCAATGAATCTTTGTATCCCTGGATGGATGAAGGGTTTACCAATTATGCGGGGATGAGGGTAGTATGCGATTTCAGAAAAATTCCGAGCACTATTTACGATAACGAATACAAGAGTTATTTTAATCTGGCAAGAAGCGGAATGGAAGAACCTCTGACAACTCATTCAGATCATTATAATACAAACTATGCATACACAAGTGCAGCTTACAGTAAGGGTGCTTTGTTTTTGAATCAATTGGGATACATTGTTGGCGATCAAATGCTGGATAAGATATTATTAGAATATTATCGCCTTTGGAAATTTAAGCATCCCAACCCGAATGACTTTATCCGTGTAGCTGAAAAACAGAGTGGCATCGAATTGCAATGGTATAAAGAGTATTGGGTGAACAGCACCAAAACAATTGATTATGCAGTGGGCGATATTAACGTGGTGAATGGTAAAACGCAAGTAACCATTAAGCGTATCGGAAAAATGCCGATGCCAATTGAAGTTTTGATGACTTTTAAAGATGGCACAAAAGAGCTTCATTATATTCCTTTGAATTTAATGTATGGAGAAAAAGCGGCAGAGGATACTGTGCCAAGAATTGTACATACGGAATGGAGATGGACACATCCCGAATATAATTTTGAAACCGGCAGAAGCATCAGAGATATAAAGAGTATCGAGATAGATCCTTCGCAACGAATGGCAGATATCAATCGCAACAATAATAAATTGGTGATACCGGATTAGAAACAAAAAAGGACATTCATTTCGAATATCCTTTTTTGTTTCTAAAACATCGTCTTGTTATTCTTTTTTGGGTTTTACGGCTACAATATCACCGCTGAATGATATTTGCGACCTGTTACTGGTAGTTACCATTAAGCTGGCACTGCCATTATCATAAATGGAAAACATTAGTTTCTTTGAATCCGGCTGGTCTATTATTTCAATGGTGATATCCCATCCGTCGCCTTTCTTTTTAGTAACAGTTTTGTAAGTGAATTTTGTGGATAAAAATTCAAGCGGGCTCGTTGTTGCACCATATTCTATTCCCGAATAAGCCCTGCCATAATAAGGCATATAACTTTTAATGCTGTCCTTCGAAATGACAATATCGTATCCGTAACTTAAATTAACCAACTTGCCATTTTGAGGAGATGCGGTTTGGGCAACAAATACATAATGCTGCGAATCTGCAACAATAGATGTGATCAATTGTTGTTTTTCTTTTTTCTTATCCTCCTTAGAACTTTGTGCAATGCTGTTATTGGAAAAAAGCAAGAAAGCAATAACAACAAAACTGAGCAGGCCTGATTTCATGACTAAAGATTTAAAGTTTAATTTTTGGACACTGAAATTTACAAATAAAATAGGATTTGCAAATAATATTAGCGATGCAGAAACCCGATGGTTCTTGCAATACCAACTATCCCAACCAGTATCCAGAAAGTATTCAGTACTGAATAAGCTTTATCCTTTTTGAGTAATGCACACCAGGAAAGGATCAATGCATCGGCTGTATTAAAGATCCATACAAATAAAAAAGGACTTGCCGGTCCCATCCAGCTCACCAACGAAAAACTGAAAACACGCATTAATACACCCAGCATTTCAATGGCTTTGATATCTTGTACAACGAATAAGTTGATTTGCTTCACGAGAAATAGGTTTAAAAATGGTTGGCAAAAAGAGACTCCCTCTTTTTAGGGCATGCGACAAACTTAATAAATTGATTTTATTTTTTGGTAAACGATAGAATAAGAAAGAGGCAGGTGTTGCTTCTTTCTAAAGAAATCCTTTTGGGGCACATTAACTGGGCAGAAAATGAATCAGCTTTTAAAGCTTAACATTTATTTGGCTACATGCAAAATGTGTTTCTCCATAAAATATTCTTCCTGAAATATTTTATAGACACTCATCATCTTTGGGCGCGTTAAACTGTCGGAGATCTCCTGGTGTAAATCGCCGCCCTTTAAGCAGATCAATCCGTTGGCGATGGCATATGTTTCGTCGGCAGCACGTTTTTTTAGCAATGGAGAAGCCCATTGCCAAAGATCTTTTAGCGGGGCAACCGCACGACTAACAGCAAAATCAAATTTTCTGTTCTTGATTTCTTCCGCTCTTGTGTGTTGTGTGATTATATTCGTGATATTGGCAGCTTCACATACTGCAGCTACTACTTTTAATTTTTTAGCGATACTATCGACCAGTAAAAATTTGACTTCAGGAAAAAAGATAGCAAGGGGTATACCCGGAAATCCGCCACCGCAACCAATATCGATCACTGTAGTACCGGGATTAAAATCTGCTATTACCGCAATGCTTAATGAATGCAGTACATGATGCAGGTAGATCTGATCAATATCTTTGCGGGAAATCACATTTATTTTTTCATTCCATTCTTTGTACAAAGGCAGCAACAATTGAAATTGCTGAATTTGTGTTTCAGTAAAATCATCAAAGTATTTATACAGAATGTCTATCATTATTTATAATTTATTCCTTCAATTAAGGGAAGGGAGTATGGGTTTAATCCCAATTTTTTCTGGGCCTTTTCCAAACGGCCGGTAAAAATAAAATGCTATAGAAGAACATCCAGATGTCGAAGAACAAAAAGAAAGGCCAGAGATCTGCTTCATTTAATTTTTTCATGGCTTTAAAATAGAACCATGCCTGCAATAAAAAGCGCAGCCCAAACACGGCTAAGGGTAACCACCAGTTATAAAAAATAATACTCACGACCAATAACGGATAAACCAGAAATAAAGTAAATCCGTATAGACCCAATAAAAATTTATGCTTAAACAGATAATATTTAGAAGTAGTGTAATGACGGTATTTTTGTTTCATCCAGTCGCCCCAGGTATTTCTTGGTTCACTTAAAGTGTGCGCATCAGGCTCAATAACAATGGTCGTATTTTTTTTTGTGGCAACCTGATTGATGAACAGATCATCATCGCCGCTGGGTATTTGATTGATGGACGAAAAGCCTTTATTACGGATGAAAACATCTCTCTTATAACTTAAATTCCTTCCTACACCCATGTAAGGAATGCCCGCCAATGCATAGGATAGATATTGCAGAGCAGTATGAAAAGTTTCAAAGCGAATGATCTTATTAAGTAATCCCGGTTTTTTATGGTGAGCACCATATCCAAGCACAATTTCAATGCCGTTAACATAACCCTCCTGCATTTTTTGGATCCAGGATTCTGAAGCAGGAACACAATCAGCATCGGTCAACAGCAATGTTTCGTGTTTGGCACTTTTGATTCCCATGGATAAGGGGAATTTCTTGCCAGTAATTAATTTGGCCTCCTGTGTAAGTTCGATGGGTTTTAAATTCTTGAATGATTTTTTAAATTCATCCAGGATATATCTGCTTTCATCAACCGAATTGTCATTTACTACAATGATCTCGTGGGTTGTTTTGTAATCCTGCACCAAAATGCCCGGAAGATTTTTTACCAGATTATTTGCTTCATCTCTAGCACAAACGATCACAGAAACAGGATGCTCCACTGTTTCCTGTTGTAACGGAACTTTATAAAAAGCAAGACGTGAATAAAAAAACAGATAATAAAAGACCTGTACAGCTATCACTGCGCAAAAAATTGCAAAAACTATTTCCCAAACAATAGGCGGAATGATCATGCTGCAAAAGTAGGGTTTGGTATTGCATGCAATGTTATTGCTGTGGAGATGTGGAAAAGAAATTATGATAGCACAGGGTATGAATGAGAACTGCTTGTTGTTTTGAATGATTACTCACAATTCAGCACTCACAATTCATTGTTCATCACCTATTTTTGCAGACTTATGTCACAACTGCATTTTCAATTAGAAGCCAAAGATACCGGATGTAAAGCAAGGGCGGGAAAGATCAAAACAGATCATGGTGAAATCCTTACCCCTATTTTCATGCCTGTTGGCACTGTTGGTAGTGTGAAAGCAGTAACTCAGCAACAATTGGAATTAGACATCCATGCCCAGATCATTTTAGGTAATACCTATCATTTGTATTTGCGCCCCGGATTAGAAGTATTGGAAGCCGCAGGCGGATTACACCAATTCAACGGATGGCATCATCCTATTTTAACCGATAGTGGCGGTTATCAGGTTTTTTCTTTAGCGGCGAACAGAAAGATCAAAGAAGAAGGGGTGATGTTTCAATCCCATATTGATGGCAGCAGGCATTTATTTACACCGGAACGTGTGATGGATATACAAAGAGTCATCGGTGCAGATATCATCATGGCATTTGATGAATGCCCGCCTTATCCCAGCGATTATGACTATGCAAAGAAAAGTATGCATTTAACGCATCGCTGGTTGGACAGATGTTTTAGTCGATTAGATGAAACGCCTGATAAATACGGATATTCTCAAAATTTATTTCCTATCGTGCAGGGAAGTACCTATAAAGATCTTCGGACCGAATCAGCTTCTTACATCGCATCGAAGAATGCCGCAGGTAATGCCATTGGCGGATTAAGTGTTGGTGAACCGGAGCAAACCATGTATGAATTCACCGAATTGTGTTGTGATATTTTACCTGCCGATAAACCCCGTTATTTGATGGGGGTTGGAACACCCTGGAATATCCTCGAAGGAATTGCATTGGGTGTTGATATGTTTGATTGCGTGATGCCAACACGAAATGGAAGGAATGGAATGTTGTTTACCAGCAAAGGAGTGATCAATATCAGGAATAAAAAATGGGCAACCGATTTTTCTGTAATTGATGACGGCATTCCATCATCCATCAGTAATTATTATTCAAAAGCTTATCTGCGCCATTTGTTTGTAGCTGAAGAAATATTGGCTTTGCAAATTGCCAGTATCCATAATCTTAGTTTTTATTTATGGTTGGTGGGTGAAGCTCGCAAACAGATCCTTGACCATACTTTCAAAAGCTGGAAGGTCTCCATGATCGAGATCCTGAAACAAAGGCTTTAATCAGTTACACTACTTATTTCATTTTTAAATGGATGTGGATAATTGGAGAATCATTATTTTATTTATCCACTTGCACAATCAATTATACTACTGCTGCACTGTTATACTTAGTTTCACGGTCACTTACTAATCCGTTACCTATGAAGTCCGTAAGTGTACATCCATTTTCATGGATGTATTTTTTTATATAGACGTCTCATTTACAGTGCCCGTTTAAGTTTCTGCGCCTAATTTATCTCAATTAACATCCTTTTCTGTACTTGCTTGATTTGTACAATTATATTTGCAGGTATATATAACGATGAAAAAATTAGATTGGTACATACTGAAAAAATTTTTAAGCACTTTTTTCTTTGCTATATTTTTATTTACAGTCATTGCTGTGGTGATCGATGTAAGTGAAAAGACAGACGACTTTGTGAAATCGCATCTGGGATTCAGAAGGATCGTTACCGACTATTATCTGGGTTTTGTTCCGCATATTGTGGCCTTATTATTTCCCCTTTTTGTATTTATTGCAGTGATATTTTTTACTTCCAAAATGGCGGGTCGAAGTGAGATCGTGGCTATACTGGCCAGTGGAACTTCTTTTAATCGCTGGTTAAGGCCCTACTGGATCGGCGGGTTATTTCTGGCAACCATTTTGTGGTTTTCGAATCAATATCTGATTCCAAAAGCCGAGCAGATCAGGGGTAATTTTGAAGCAAAATATTTTGATCCAAATTCGTCTTATGAAAATTTAAATAAGAGCCGCAATGGTTCAGGGTCTGATATCTATGTTAGAATTGACTCATTTACATACGCCGGTATTTATAATTATGATACAGCAATAAAGCGTGGCGGTCCGGTATTTGTGCATCGGGTAAAAAATAATCAGCTCATAGAAAATAACCGGGCAGAATCTATGTATTGGGATACGGCAACAAAAAAATGGAAAATGGATTTTGTGATCCGCCGAACCTGGCTGGGAGGTAAGGAGAAGGTTTTGATGAACAGTTCTGAAACAATGAATTTCGATTTCAAGCCTACCGATCTCCGAAAAGATAAATACACAAAAGATAAATTAGCCACACCCGAATTGATCAGATTCATTGTTCAGGAACAAATGCACGGGGCAGAAGGTGTTAATGAATTAATTGTAGAAAAGGGAAGAAGAGATGCAACCCCTATCACTGTTCTATTGCTTACTTTAATTGGTGCAGTAGTGGCAGGCCGAAAGGTCCGCGGTGGTAGCGGTGTTCATTTGGCTATCGGTTTTATCATAGCAGCACTCTTTATATTGACCGATAAATTCTCCACAATCTTCTCGACCAAAGGGAACCTGCCGCCTACGCTGGCAACCTGGATTCCCAATATCATTTTCGTTTTTGTGGTCATTGCTTTGTATCGAAAAGCTCCCAAATAATTTTCTTCCTCAGTCTTCGTAAATGTTTTGCTGCAACACACAACTTGCTTTATCTTTAACGGCGTAATAATAACTGAGTAAAACAAACTTTTCTGTAAGCATCAATGCCCGCTTTTTAGAGGAATTTCGATGTGTTATAGTAAATTTTTCAACTGAGCATTTTGTTATTACCCGGATGGAAACCCCAAAAAAATCATCAACTCTATATAAACTAAAAAATATGGGAATTTTAAAAAACAGGTTCAAAGCAAAGGCAGAATTGGCAAATGCGGAGATCAAAGAATTAATCAAAGACCATGGTAATAAAAAAATAGGAGAAGTTACATTGGCACAGGTATATCAGGGTATGCGTGGCATTACCGGTTTGGTAACAGAAACAAGCTTATTGGATGCACAGGAAGGCATTCGATTCAGAGGATATTCGATTCCAGAATTACAGCAAAAATTGCCAAAAGCACCCAAAGGCGATGAGCCATTGCCTGAAGGACTTTTTTACTTAATGATGTTGGGTGAATTGCCAAATGATGATGAAGTAGAACACGTAACAGATATTTTGCAACGCAGAAGCCATGTGCCTAATCACGTTTTTGCAGCTATTGATGCATTGCCTGTAACTACACATCCGATGACGATGTTTGTGGTAGGAGTGATGGCTTTGCAAACAGAAAGCTATTTTTCAAAATCTTATTCTGAAGGGTTGAATAAAAAAGATTATTGGGAAACTACTTTTGATGATGCTATCTTATTGATTGCGCGTTTGCCCCGTATTGCTGCTTATATCTATCGGAGAAAGTATAAGAATAACGAACATATTAATCCAAACGGTTTATTAGACTGGGCAGGGAATTTTGCTCATATGCTGGGATATGATGATCACAGCTTCAGAGAATTGATGCGTTTATATATGACTATTCATGCCGATCATGAAGGCGGTAATGTATCTGCTCATACAACTCACTTGGTAGGTTCTGCATTAAGCGATCCTTATTTGGCATATGCTGCAGGAATGAATGGCTTGGCAGGTCCATTACATGGATTGGCCAATCAGGAAGTCATTAAATGGATCTATGAAATGCAGGAAAAATTAGGAACTGATCTTCCTGCAAGAGAGCAAATAGCAGAATATGTAAAAGAAACATTGAGTGCCGGAAAAGTCGTCCCCGGTTATGGTCATGCCGTTTTGCGTAAAACAGATCCGCGTTATACTGCTCAATTGGAATTCGGTAAAAAACACATGCCTGAAGATAAACTTTGCAGAACTGTTTGGAATATCTATGAAGTGGTTCCACCGATACTTCAATCTATGGGTAAGATCAAAAATCCATGGCCAAATGTTGATGCACACAGCGGTGCATTATTGGTTCACTATGGTATGGTTGAGTATGAGTTTTATACCGTTTTGTTTGCTGTAAGCCGTTCTTTGGGTGTAATGGCAAGTTTAATTTGGGATAGAGCATTAGGCTTTCCGCTTGAAAGACCAAAGAGTGTAACAACCGAATCTGTAAAGCTTTGGTTGGAAGGAAAGGATCAGATCTGGGAATAATACTCTTTCAAAATAAATAGATCAAAATGCTTCGGATTATTCGAAGCATTTTTTATTTTGATGAAAATTGTTTTATGGCAACAATAATAAAAGTGGCACCAGCAAAAAAGCCTTCAATAAAAACTGCCGATAAAAAGGGAAAGCCTTTAATAAAATACAGCGATAAATCTGCCGGCCAGCCTGAGTTGGTTGTGATATTCGAACGATTGAAGCAATTGATGTTGCGATTCGAAAAAGGAACGATCAAAGCTCACGCTGACACAGGCGGGCAAATTCATTTGATCAGTCATAAAGCCATTGAATTTGAAGGAAAAAAAAGGCCTGAGGTTTGGTTTGTTTCTGCATTGGTACAAAAGGGCTATGTTGGTTTTTATTTTATGCCAATTTCCGGGTATAAGTCTGCGGGCGAAAAATTGCATCCCGAGCTGATGAAATGTTTAAAGGGAAAAGCATGCTTTCATATCAAAAAGAAGGATGAAATTTTGTTCAAACAAATTAAAGAAGCCTTGAGGATGGGATACGATATTTATAAAGAAAGAGGATGGGTCTAAAGTAGAATCACTATAGTTCTATAACATAGTTCTTTGTTGCGTATAATTTGTTTTGGCAAGTGATGTTTCACTCAATGCTATAAAACCACCCAAGATATTCACTACTTTATGAAAACCTCTTGATTTTAAAATTGAGCTCGCGATCAATGAACGATATCCACCGGCACAATGAACATAATATTTGTGGCTCTTATTCAGCATACTCATATTCCTGTTAATAAAATCAAGTGGAAAATTTTCTGCAGCTACCAGATGTTGTGCATTGAACTCACTTTCTTTACGTACATCCAAAATATGAATTGTATCCGGATTTGTATGATACAACTCTTCGAAATGCACTGCTGTTATTTCCTCGATCTTATCAGTTTCGTTGCCGGCATTTTTCCAAGCAGGAATGCCAGCTTTTAAATATCCTAATGTATTATCGTAACCTACTCTTGCCAGTCTGATCACTACTTCTTCTTCTCTGCCTTCATCAGCAATAATTAAAATAGGTTGTTGCATATCATGGATCAATGCACCTGCCCATGGAGCAAACTTATCTTCAATGCCAATAAAAACCGAACCCGGAATAAATGCTTTCGGGAATATATCTTTTGATCTTGTATCGAGTACCAGTGCATTTGTAGAATCCCATACAATTAAAAATTCTTCAGCTGTAAATGGACGTGTACCACTTGCAATCACTTCATCAATGCTTGCATAGCCGTTTTTATTCATTCCAACATCTTTGGGAAAATATTGAGGCGGCTCCACCAATCCCTCCGTTACTTCTTTTATGAATTGTTCTTTATTTAGATCAGGTCGCAATGCATAGTTTAATTTCCTTTGAATGCCTAACGTAGATACTGTTTCCGGGCTCATATTTTTCCCGCAGGCGCTTCCTGCACCATGACCCGGATAAACGATCACATCGTCTGCTAATGGCATGATCTTATTCTGTAATGAATCGTATAAATAACCGGCCAAGTCTTCTTTGCTGAGATTGTTTCTTACGGCAAGATCGGGTCTTCCAACATCACCGATAAATAAAGTATCTCCTGTAAACAATGCATGATCTTTTCCGTTTTCATCGATCAGTAAAAAGGTACTCGATTCCATGGTATGACCGGGCGTATGCAATACTTTGATGACAACATTACCGAGTCTAAGTTCTTCTCCGTCTACAGCAATATGTGCATCAAATGAAGGAACTGCAGTTGGTCCGAATACGATCGTACCCCCTGTTTTTTTCGCTAAATCAAGATGACCCGAAACAAAGTCGGCGTGAAAATGGGTTTCTAAAATATATTTGATCTCTGCTCCATTTTTCTCAGCTAATTCAGTGTAGGGCTTTGTTTCACGAAGTGGATCAATAATGGCAGCTTCTCCATTACTTTCAATATAATATGCAGCTTCTGCCAAACAGCCTGTATATAATTGTTCTACTTTCATGAATCACCCATTTTTAATGATGTTGTAACAAATATCAAGTTCCCGGAAAATGTATGAAATGATATTTATCAGGATTTTTCATAAATGTGATGACCGGAAATATTTTCAGCCTAACAGCAGAAAAATTTTGCGAACGGACACAGCAACTATACATTTGCAGCCTGCCAGGGGTTAACCAGTTGGCTAGAGTGTACAGAATGATATTTCGGACGTTCCATTGGTTCTTAAAATAAGGGGGGGTTAGCTCAGTTGGCTAGAGCGCTTGCATGGCATGCAAGAGGTCGTCGGTTCGACCCCGATACTCTCCACTTGATTTTTACAGGCTTTCATCATTTTGGTGAAAGCTTTTTTTATTTGAAGGAAGAATTATTAATCTGATGATACTTTACGCATCAGGTTAACTAATTTTGCATTCTTCTTTCACTACTAACAGGCCTAATATGAAAAAAATATTTCCCTTCTTATTACTTCCTTGTTTAGCATTTCAGCAACCAGTCAAAAAAACAAACGATCATTCTGTTGCTAATAAAACCGTAACAGTTTATACGACTGCCGACAGTACAACATTACGCATTAGCAATACTGCAACTTTGCAGTTCAAGGACTTTGGGCAGCCTAAAGAAACAGAACCCTGCATTTTTGTGGATCCGTCTAAAAAATTTCAAACTTTTATTGGAATCGGTGGTGCTTTAACTGATGCGGCTGCAGAAACCTATGCTAAACTTCCAAAAGAAAAGCAAGCCGAACTGATGCAGGCTTTATATGATACAAAAAAAGGGATCGGTTATACACTGGCAAGAACCAATATTCACAGTTGTGATTTTTCCAGTGATTCCTATACCTATGTTGCCGAAGGCGATGCTGATTTGAAATCTTTTAATGTGGAACATGATTTTCAATTCCGTATTCCTTTCATTAAACAGGCTATTGCAGCAGCAGGCAATAAATTAACTTTATTTGTCAGTCCTTGGAGTCCGCCTGCATTTATGAAATCTAACGGTAGTATGCTGCATGGCGGCGAATTAAAAAAAGAATTTTATCAATCATGGGCTAATTATTATGTCAAGTTCATCAAGACCTATGAAAAAGAAGGTATTCCTATCTGGGGATTAACCGTGCAGAATGAACCCATGGCTGTGCAAACATGGGAGTCCTGCAATTATACAGGCGAACAGGAAAGAGATTTTATTAAAAATTTCCTAGGGCCCACTTTACAAAAAGATGGATTGGGGAACAAAAAATTAATTGCATGGGATCATAACCGCGATTTGCTGTATCAGCGAGCCAGCACAGTGCTGAATGATCCACAGGCTGCAAAATATGTATGGGGTATCGGATTTCACTGGTATGAAAGCTGGACAGGTGGCGGTAAGATTTTTGACAATGTAAAACGAGTATCAGAAGCATATCCCAATACTCATTTGATCTTTACAGAAGGATGTACAGAAGTATTTAATCCCACACAACTCAATTCATGGGTATGGGGCGAAACTTATGGCAGATCCATGATCAATGACTTTAATAATGGTACTGTTGCATGGACCGACTGGAATGTGTTGTTGGATGAAAAAGGCGGCCCAAATCATGTAGGCAATTTTTGTTTTGCGCCGATTCATGCCGATACAAAGACGGGACAATTAAATTATCTCAGTTCATATTATTATATCGGGCATTTTTCAAAGTTCATTCGCCCCGGTGCAAAAAGGATCATCAGTTCTTCCAGCCGCGGTCAGTTACTGACCACAGCATTTGAAAATACAGACGGAAAAATTGCTGTAGTAGTGATGAATCAAAGCAGCGAAAAAATCCCATTCCGTTTATGGATATCCGGCAAAGCTGCTGAAACAGTGAGTTTGCCGCATTCAATCGTTACTTTAGTTGTCAACTGATTTTTATATCATTCATTTTAAAACCTTGTACTTTTTTAGTGCAAGGTTTTTTATTTGGTCAACTTTTGTACAAGGGCCAGCACCTTTTATCTCGCTTCTTTTAGTGAAAGAAGTACTCACTTGTGCGTTTAGGTCTTTACTGATCTTTTAGCAGCCCAGTTTTACCGCAGAGTAAAAGAGCATAGAGTTTTCGCAGAATTCTCCGTGCAACTTTGCTACTCTGTTACATTGTGGTTAATTATTGCATCAAAAAAATAAAAGAGCTATCTTTCTGTACTAAACGATTGATGTATGAAAACATTCTCATCTTTACTCTTTGCATTTATTATTTTTTCCGGTTGCGATCATATTTCCAATCATTTTGCAAAGCATATTGCGAAAGAGAATGATTCATCAGAACAGTCCAATGACTGGGCAATGCTTTCTTTTAAAAAAACGGATTCTGTTAATCCTATCCTGGCTCCCGGCAATAATAGTTTTATAGACCCCATCACCAAGCAGAAAAATTTTTGGGAAGAAAAAGATGTGTTCAATCCTGCCATTGTAATAAAAGACGGCAAAGTGTTTATGTTGTATCGTGCACAGGATAAAACAGGGAAACCAGAGGGGACTTCGAGAATCGGATTGGCTGAAAGTGCTGATGGTATTCATTTTACGAGACATGCTACTCCCGTTTTATTTCCCGATAATGATGCGTGTAAAAAATATGAGTGGGAAGGCGGTTGCGAAGACCCGAGGATAGTTGAGGATGAAAAAGGAATCTATTACATGACTTATACAGCATATGACGGCAAACTTGCCAGATTATTGGTTGCTACATCCCCCGATCTAATTCATTGGAAAAAACAAGGCCATGCTTTTGCAAATGCTTACAAAGGAAAATATGTTGATAAATGGTCTAAGTCGGGTTCTATAGTTTCAACCTACAAAAATGGAAAGATCATCGCGACAAAGATCAATGGAAAATACTGGATGTATTGGGGCGATGTTTTTATCTGGACTGCAACTTCTGATGATCTGATCCATTGGACACCATTGGAAATGAAAGAGGGCCAGCATGCAAAAGATTCATTGAAAAGCTGGGCAGTTGAGATGCCTGCATTACAGATCATCGTCCCTACCCGCAACAAAAAATTTGATAGTGATCTGGTTGAATCGGGTCCGCCAGCCATGCTTACAGACAAGGGGATCCTGTTAATTTATAATAGTAAGAATTTAAGAAGTATCGGCGATACAACTTTACCTGAAGGAACTTATGCCGCAGCTCAGGTTTTGTTTGATAAGAATGATCCTACAAAAATATTAAAACGTTTAGATCATTATTTTATCAAGCCTGAGAGGCCATACGAAATAACCGGACAGGTAAACCAGGTTTGTTTCTTAGAAGGATTAGCAAACTTTAACCATCAATGGTTTTTATATTACGGTACAGCCGATTCTAAGATCGCAGTAGCGGTGAGTAAGGAGTGATCACTATTCTGTCAGTGAAAGTGTATTTCCATCAGGGTCTTTAAACCATGCCACTTTCGAGCCGTTGGGGGAAATCCAAATGCCTAAATCATCCTGCTCAAAGAAGCCGTACTTTTCGCAAAAGACATTTTTTTTGTTGAGTTCTTTTATGGTTGCAACTATATCATCTACATTCCAACCCAATGCAGTGAAAGGATGTGGGGTTAATTCCTGAACGGTAATCACTCTTAATAATGTACCGTTCACATTGAATTCCAAAGCAAATCTATCTTCAGATAACAATTCCAGGCCCAATATATCTCTATAAAATAATTTTGCTTTGGCAGGCTGTAAAGTAGGAACAAAAGCTTTGATTTTTTTGTCAGCAAGCATATAATGATCTTAAAGTTGAATATCGGGTTGCAGTCAATTGAATAAATGTATTAAATCTTCTGCTTTTTACATAATGATTAAAATAACATTATGGATTTCTCGGTTTCAAGCTTATGTTTTTAAAAGTATCGCCCCAATTATTATTGTTTATATTATTGGGCAGGCCCAGATCATTCAACAAGGCATCCTGGTCAGAACTGTCATTTTCCCAAACCCAGGCACAGACTGAAATTCCACGATTATAAACTGAGTCTAAAAAGGAAGAGGGATTCATCAATGCACCCGCATTGATTGGAGCAGTTTCACCAAAAACAACAGGAATATTGTTATCTTTTAATTGCTGTAAGCGGCTGCCTATTTGAGTTGCAGGAACCAATAACCATTTCTCGTAAGCATGAATATCAAACAGAATATTTTTTTTACCATTTAAAAAGGCAACCCCTTTATTATTCAATACACTTTCATCCTGACCCTGTTCTGCACAAGGAACCAAAATGATATTTTGGTTGCCTATATTCCTGATGATACTTACCAATGAGTTCATATCATTCATCCAAATATCGTCAGTATAACTATCTGTTCTGTCATAACGATATGGTTCATTCCAGACTTCGATCCAGACATCAGGTTGATCAGCGAACTGTGTTGCCCATTGCTGCAATTGTGTTTTGAAATTCGTCCACCAAATTGTTTGCGCTGGCATTGTGCCTGTAAACAATGTTGAATTTGTTCCATCCCAGCCAAAGGGACAAAGAATAGTAATTCTTTTATTAATCCTGTTACTATCAACAATGGTTTGTAAAGAATATAGATACGATCCGTTAGCATCTTTGATCGATGTGCCCTTTAATGGTTGTTCTTTTACATTGCCAATGAACTCACGGGCAATATCTATGTTCCATGCATTCATGTCTCTGCTGCCTGCGCTAAATACATGCAATGTATTTGCGCCGATCAATTGAGCAGGATTATTAGCATTATAAATTTTGTTGCCAATGATTGTAAATGGGTCGGTATTTACTGTACTGCCTGCGGAAGAACTCTTCTTGCAGGATATTGTGAAAGATATTATAATCAAAATGGAACAAAATAATTTCATAGGACTTAAGATTTCTCCAATGCCTGTAGAATATCATTTAAAATGTCCTGTTTGTCTTCCAGCCCAACACTGATACGTATCAATCCCGGCGTGATATTCACAGCCTGTCTTTCAGTTTCGGTCAGTTTTGCATGCGTCGTACTTGATGGATGCGAAGCAATGCTTCTTGTATCGCCCAGATTGCCGGTTAGTGACAACATTTGTAAGCCGTCTAAAAATTTTCTACCGCTTTCCAATCCGCCTTTCAATTCAAAACAAACAATTCCACCGCCATTTTTCATTTGTTTTTTTGCAATACAATATTGCGGATGCGATTGTAAATAAGGATATTTTAGTGTTGTAATTTTATGATGCGATTGCAAATGTTCTGCAATAAATAAAGCATTTGAAGCATGGCGTTCCATTCTAACATCTAATGTTTCCAGACTCTTGCTCAATACCCAGGCATTAAATGGAGAAAGGGCAGGGCCTGTACTTCTGCAAAACAGATACACTTCTTTGATCAATTCCTTTTTACCAACGATCACGCCACCCAAAACTCTGCCTTGTCCGTCGAGCCATTTAGTGGCAGAATGTACCACAATATCAGCACCCAATTCGATGGGTGTTTGATTGATCGGAGTTGCAAAACAATTATCAACGTTTAAAATAATACTGTGTTTTTTAGAAAGCTTTGCGATCATTTCAATATCCAAAATATCCAATCCGGGATTGGTTGGACTCTCGAGATAGATCATTTTAGTATTGGGCTTGATGGCAGCCTCCCATTCTGCTTCTGTTGCTGTTGCGCTCACATACGAATATTCAATACCAAACTTTGGCAGATACTTTGAAATGACCGTATGTGTGCTACCGAATATGGAATTGCAACTCAATAAATGATCCCCTCGTTTCAGCAAAGCAAGAAATGATCCGGATATTGCACTCATTCCTGAAGCAGTGGCATAGCCACTTTCGGCGCTTTCAAGTGCACACATCTTATCAGTGAATTCCTGTACGGACGGATTACTGAAACGGCTATAAATATTATCTTCATTTTCATCAGCAAAAGCAGCACGCATTTCTTCTGCATTATCAAAACAAAAACTGCTGGTTAAGAATAGAGGGGTACTATGTTCCATTTCATTGGTCCTATCAGTTTGTATGCGGATGGCTTTTGTTATTTTATTCATTACACGAATTTTATCTAATTACACGAATTGGTTTGACTATGGACTATGAACTATTGACTCACTTCAACACTCCAATCCACCACACATCCCGCTGCTCTTAAAGTTGCTGCTACAGAACAATATTTATCGATGGATAAAGCACATGCTTTTTTTGCTTTGTCCTCATCCACATTTCCTGAAAATTGAAATATAACATGCACATGTTTCCACAAAGCAGGCTCTTTTCCCTGCTCACGTTCTCCTTCAATGGAAATATTGAAGCCCTTTACTTCCTGTCTTTGCTTTTTTAAGATGGAAACGATATCAATGCCACTGCAACCGCCCAGGCTCATCAATAATAACTGCATAGGACGAATACCTGAATTATGCCCGCCTATTTCTATGGCGCCATCGATACGCACTGTATGCCCGCTACCATCCTTCCCTTCAAAAGCATAAGCGTCATCCACACGGTTTACTTCAATTTTTACCATTTCTCAAAGATTTATGCAAATGTAATTGATGCATGCACTTATTTTGCGACATAAACACGTGATTGGATGAAATTTTTTGAATACAGCGACGATTTTGTTTTAGAGAATGGTAAAACGCTTTTCGGCATTTCTATTGCCTATAAAACATACGGGCAATTGAATGCAGATCATTCCAATGCGGTTTGGGTCTGCCATGCATTGACTGCCAATGCCGATCCTACTGATTGGTGGAAAGGATTGGTGGGAGAGGGTTCTATCATCAATCCGCAAGAACATTTTATCATTGGCGCCAATATACTTGGCTCCTGTTATGGTACAACGGGGCCATTAAGCATCGATCCCAAGACCGATCAACCTTATTATTCTGATTTTCCATCTATCACCATTCGCGACATGGTGAAGGCACATATATTATTGCGTCAGCATCTCGGTATTAAAAACATTCATTTACTGATCGGCGGCAGTATGGGGGGGTATCAGGTGTTGGAATGGGCCATGATGGAAAATGAAGTCATTAAAAATATTTTCCTGATTGCTACTTCACCTTCCGAAAGTGCATGGGGCGTTGCCGTGCATACCGCACAAAGATTAGCGATAGAAGCTGATAGTTCCTGGAAGGAACACAGGCCTGATGCCGGCTCCAAAGGATTGAAAGCTGCTCGTGCCATCGGCATGTTAACATACAGGAATTATGGAATTTATCAGGAAAAACAAACAGATCCTGATCCCGAAAAGATCGATGATTTCAGAGTATCATCTTACATCTCTTATCAGGGAGATAAATTAGTGAAACGTTTTAATGCTTATAGCTATTGGTTGTTGACGAAGTCAATGGACAGTCACCATCTCGGAAGAAAACGTGGCGGCGATCTGATGAAAGCATTGGAATCAATCACACAGCCAACATTGATCATTGGTATACACAGCGATATTCTTTGCCCGCTCGATGAACAACGTTTCATGGCAGATCATATGCCCAATGCAGAATTGGTAGAAATCGATTCTGCCTATGGCCATGATGGTTTTATCATCGAAACAAAACAGATCACAGAACATTTAAGTATCTGGCTGAACAACCTAAAATAAAATACATGAAAAGTTTTTGGCAACAAATATTAGAATATCTCTACATCAAAAAAAGAGACCCCAAAAAAGAAAGAAATCAGTATACCAAATACATGCATGGCATGAACCGTATTTCAATTTTCTTATTTCTAATTGCCTTACTTGTCATGTTCTTTAAATTGGTGATTCTTCCACTGATCAAAAAATAGCTTTTCTTATCGGGTGCAAGTCTTAGAACTTGCTGTTATTGTATATCAATCCTTTTTACAATTTGGGAAAATAAGTCTTATTGTTGTGTTTTATTATTGAAATGACAGCTTTCATTCTCATATTCTTTACCGGCTGGTTGGTCAGCTTTTTAGGCCAACTTCCATTGGGTACCATGAGTATCACTTCCACACATATAGCAGTGAAGGAAGGATTTTCAAATGCCTGGAAATATGCTGTGGGTGTGGCGATGATAGAGATTATTTATCTGCGAACTGTTTTATCAGGTGTTGATCTAATCATGCAGCATAAATTCTTTTTCACTTTATTGGGTTGGTTAACTGTTGTTTTTTTTCTGGGATTTGGCGTGTATAGCTTTATTACTGCCATCAAACATCAGGGAGAAAAAAAATCGCCGATACTCAATAATACCATCAATCGCTTTTGGTTGGGTATTACTATGAGTGCATTGAATCCGGCACAAATTCCTTTCTGGTTTATCTGGAGCAGTTATTTAATTCATTTGCATGTGCTGCATTCAAACAGTTTTGAGTTCAATGTATTTACAATAGGCTGCGGTACAGGAACGATTAGCGGTCTGGCCTTTTATATGTACGGTGGTAACTGGGTGGTCACGAAATTCAATACCAGTAATAAAACATTGGATATTGTAATGGGTATCATTTTTATTATTGCTGCTGCCATTCAATTGTATAGAATGGTGTGGGGAAGCTTTTTGTAGAGTCCGGAGTCGAAAGTCGTTAGTCGGGAGTGAAGCACATTCTAATAAACTTTCATTTAGCATTCATCACTTAACATCTAGCATTTCTTCAGCCCATTTATCTCTTTCATCAGGAGAGAATTTCCAAGGTGCAAAATTATTTTCCATATTGCTGAATGTGCTGTTCCATTCCTGCGGGGCACTGCTTTCTTCCATGATCAGATAACGACGCAGTTGTATAATGATATCCAAAGGAGAAATGCTCACAGGGCATTCTTCCACACAGGCATTACAAGTAGTACATGCCCTTAATTCTTCTTCGCTGATATAATCACGCAGTAAAGATTTATGATCATCCGTAAATGTTTTATTGCTGTTGATATTCCTGCCCACTTCTTCCAAACGGTCTCTTGTTTTCATCATGATACTGCGCGGGCTTAATATTTTGCCTGTGATATTTGCCGGACAAGCAGCAGAACATCTTCCGCATTCGGTACAACTGTAAGCATCCAGTAAATTTTTCCAGCTTAGGTCAAACACATCCTTGGCACCAAACTTTTTAACGGGTGCTAGTGATACATCAATTGTAGGAGCTAATTCGGGCTGCATGGAATACAAAACTTCGTTTTGGATCTCAGGCATATTCTGCATTTTACCCTGTGGTTCTGTTCTTACAAAATAAGCATTCGGGAAAGCAAGGATGATATGCAGGTGTTTGCTGTAAGGCAAATAATTCGCAAATGCAAAAATGCCGGTGATATGCAACCACCAGCAAATTCTCTCACTGGCAGCAAGCGTTTCGCTGCTGAAATTTTGCAGTATCGGATGCAGAAAGGAAGAGATGGCAAAATTGCCCGTGATATGTTCTGCATAATGTCCGAAGCCTCTTGCCTGTAACAAGGTATCACAGGCATTCATCTTCAGGAATAAACTCATCAAAATGATCTCTGTGATCAGTATATAATTGGCATCGCTTCTGGGCCATCCGTTCAGATCCTTACTGGCAAAACGTTTCAGCTTGATGATATTTCTTCTGACGAGGAATATTGCACAAAAGATCAAAACACTGATCGCTAAAACTTCAAATGTATTGATCAGCCATATATATACTTCACCTAATCGGGATGCAAACAAACGATGGGTACCTAAAACGCCATCCAGAATTATTTCTACAATTTCAATATTGATAATGATGAATCCTGCATACACAAAAAAATGCATCACGGCTACAAGTGGATTCTTGAACATTTTCTTTTGACCGAAAGCAAGCAGTAAAACGTTTTTCCAACCTTGCGTACTGTTAGTATTCAGGTCTTCCTCATGTCCTAAAAAAATATTTCTTTTGATCTCCACAGCTTTTTTGGAGAAGAGATGAATAGCTGTAAGGGCAATTGCCGCGAATATGATTTGCTGAAAGTATTGCATAAGGCAACAGTTATAATGCTAAGATAATTGATTTGAATTGCAGGTTGTGGGTTTGTTATTACATTTGAGTATGAAATTTTAATTATGGCCGATAATAATTATATACTTACACAGGAAGAAGCCGGTTATAAATTGCAAAGGCTGGCTTTGGAAATAGCAGAACAATTGCAGGGTGATGATGCTGAACTCATCATCATTGGTGTGAAAACAAATGGTCTGGTTATCGCAGAAAAGATCGCTGTTTTATTAAAACCTTATTTGTCCATTCCGTTTCAGGTGATATCGGCAAGTCTGGATAAAGATTTCCCCGTTGATATCACATTGAGCAAAGAGATCAATTTCGATAATAAAAATGTGATCATTGTAGATGATGTTGCCAATAGCGGTAAAACATTGTTGTACATGCTGAAACCCTTACTCGACTTTCATCCCAAAAGAATCCAAACCCTGGTATTGGTGGAAAGGATGCATAAATTATATCCCGCAAAACCCGACTATGTAGGTTTATCCATTGCTACTACTTTGCAGGACCATATTCAGGTAAAAGTGAAGGATGGAGAAGTCTTGGGTGCATTGGTGAATTAATTAAAAAATCTTCTTAAACTTGCTTAAATAAAATTCAATTCTAAAATTATCATCATGGATGCTGCTACTCTGAAAAACATTAATGCCTGGCTGAACGGTAATTACGATGCCGATACAAAAGAACAGATCAAAAAATTACAGGAATCTAACCCTGCCGACTTAGAAGAGTCATTTTACAAAAGCTTAGAATTTGGTACCGGCGGACTTCGCGGCATCATGGGTGTAGGAACCAATCGTATGAATAAGTATACGGTGGGTATGGCCACACAAGGCTTTGCCAATTATCTGAAAAAGAGTTTTCCCGGTGAAGAAATAAAAGTTGCCATTGCACACGACAGCAGAAATAACGGACGCTTCTTTGCCGAAACCACTGCCAATGTGTTTGCTTCAAACGGCATCAAGGTCTTTTTGTTTGAAGCATTGAGACCTACACCTGAATTGAGTTTCACCATAAGAACTTTAGGATGCAAAGCAGGGGTGGTCTGCACGGCTTCTCATAACCCGAAAGAATACAATGGCTACAAAGCTTATTGGGATGATGGGGCACAATTGGTTTCTCCGCATGATACGAGCGTGATCAAAGAGGTTGAAGCAATTCATAGTGTTGATGATGTTAAATGGAGTGGTGGTGAAGCAAATATCACGATCATTGGCAAAGAGATGGATGATAAATACATTGAAATGGTAAAGGGATTAAGTGTATATCCTGAAGTGATCGCTAAACAGCATGATCTGAAGATCGTATATACGCCTATTCATGGAACGGGTATTATGCTGGTACCAAAAGCATTGCAGGCTTATGGTTTCACTAATGTACATATAGTAGAAGAACAAGCCACACCCAATGGTAATTTCCCGACGGTTATTTATCCAAACCCTGAAGAAAGCGAAACCATGAGTATTGGTTTGAGAAAAGCAAAAGAACTGGATGCCGATATCTTATTGGGAACAGATCCGGATGCTGACCGTGTTGGTATTGGTGTAAAAAATCACAAAGGAGAATGGATACTGATGAACGGAAACCAAACATTGGTCTTGGCATTTGCATATATGCTTGAAGCAAGAAAAAGCAAAGGCATCACCAAAGCAAATGATATGGCTGTTTCAACGATCGTTTCAACAGAAATGGCCAGAAATGTAACCGAACAAAATGGTGTAAAATACTATTCTGTGCTTACTGGTTTTAAATGGATCGCTTCTTTGATCCTGGAAAAGGAAGGAAAGGAAAATTATATAGTAGGTGGTGAGGAAAGCTTTGGTCTGATGATCGGCGATAAGGTTCGCGATAAAGATTCAGTAAGCGCTGTAGCATTATTGTGTGAAATGGCTGCCTATGAAAAGAACCAGGGACGATCTCTCTTTGATAAATTGCTCGATCTTTATATACAATATGGTTTTTATTACGAGAATCTGATCAGTATTACCAAGAAGGGAATGAACGGTCAGAAAGAAATTGCTGATATGATGGAAGGGTATCGCAATAATCCTCCGGCAGTGATCCACGGAAGCAAAGTGGCGCAACTCTTGGATTATGAATTAAGCATTGGTAAAAATCTGATCACTGGTGAAAGCTGGAAGATCGATCTGCCAAAAAGTAATGTATTGCAATTCATTACCGAAGATGGCAGTAAGATATCTGCTCGTCCGAGCGGAACAGAGCCCAAAATAAAATTCTATTTCAGTGTAAAGACCCAGCTCAATAATAAAGCCGAGTTTGATACTAAGTACGCAGAACTCGAAGGAAAAATTAAAGGCATCATTGAAAGCCTGAAATTGAAATAGATTTAGGCAAAAAATAAAAAAGCCCCGGTAACTTTAGTTATCGGGGCTTTTATTTGGTGAATAGTTAGTCTTTTTATGAAAGTACTAGGTCTTCTTCTTTTACCTCAATATTATTTTTTTTCCCGGTAGGATTTGGCATTCCTTTTTCAATTCTCATTTTATAGAATGAACGCCACACGAATACTAATGCAATACCGAGGAACAGTATACCTGCATAAGGAGCAATATTCCTAAAGCTTTCAGAGATTGCAATTTCCATGGCCAGCAAACCAAATAAGGTGGTAAACTTAATGATCGGATTTAAAGCAACAGAAGAAGTGTCTTTAAATGGATCACCTACTGTATCGCCAACAACTGTTGCGTCATGTAAAGGCGTTCCTTTTGCTTTAAGATCCACTTCAACGACTTTCTTTGCATTATCCCAGCAACCACCTGCATTCGCCATAAAGATCGCCTGGAATAGACCAAACACAGCAATGGCAATTAAATAACTTACAAATAAGCCCACTGCATTATTGCCACCAATACCTGATGGTGAAGACAAACAGGCAAATGCCAATGCGAAAAAGAAGATGGCAACAAAAATATTGAACATTCCCTTCTGTGCGTATTGGGTACAGATCTTCACTACTTCAACAGACATTTTGATGTCGGCTTTTTTAGGAGCATTTGGATCAAGGTTGATATTTCTTTTAATGAATTCAACAGCTCTGTATGCACCCGTACTCACAGCCTGTGTGGAGGCTCCTGTAAACCAGTAGATCACCGCACCACCACAAATAAAACCAAGTATGGAATAAGGATTTAGAAGGTTCAGGATCGTTTCTGGATTTACATTCAATGTTTTCTGGATCATCAAGATCAATGAGAATATCATTGTCGTTGCACCAACAACTGCCGTTCCTATCAATACAGGTTTTGCTGTTGCTTTAAATGTATTACCTGCTTCATCATTTGCTTCTAGATAATATTTTGCTTTTTTCCAGTCAGGTTTAAAACCAAAATCTTTTTCAACTTCAGCATCAATGTTTGGTATTTCTTCAATCAATGATAATTCATAAACTGATTGTGCATTATCTGTTACAGGTCCGTAACTATCTACAGCTATCGTAACCGGTCCCATACCCAGCATACCGAAAGCAACCAGACCAAAAGCAAATATGGAAGGATAGATCATGATCTCACTTAATCCCATACTGCTGGTCAAATATGCAACGAACATTAATACGGCAAACATCATTCCTTCCCAAAATGCACTGAAATTGCCCGCAACAAAACCAGATAGAATAACCAATGATGCACCCCCTTCCTCTCCTGATTTTACCACTTCCTGTACATGACTTGATTTTGGAGAAGTAAATACTTTTGTCAATTCAGGAATGATGGCTGCGGCTAAAGTTCCGCAACTGATGATGATGGACAAGATCCACCACATATTCGTATTTCCTTTCAGATCAGGGATCAAAAAATAACTTGCTGCAAATGTTACGGCGATAGAAAGTATGGACGTGATCCATACAAGATTGGTCAATGGCACTTCAAAATCCATTGTTATGGCATCCTTATACTTAAAGTTGCTGTAAACTTTATTGATCGTGAATGCAAGCCATGAAGTAACCACCATTAATATTCTCATTACAAAGATCCAGGCCAGTAATTGTACCTGAATTTCTGCACCGGCTGTAATAGCTAATAATATAAATGAGATCAAGGCAACACCTGTTACACCATAGGTTTCAAAACCATCGGCTGTTGGACCTACACTGTCACCTGCATTATCTCCAGTACAATCTGCAATAACGCCAGGATTACGAGGATCATCTTCACCGATCTTAAATACAACTTTCATCAGATCCGATCCTATATCTGCGATCTTAGTAAAGATACCTCCTGCAATTCTCAGCACGGAAGCACCCAATGATTCGCCTATGGCAAAACCAATAAAACATGACCCAGCAAGTTGGCCGGGGATCAATAATAAAATGACCAGCATCAAGGTCAATTCCACACAGATCAATACGATACCGATACCCATACCTGCATTCAGGGGGATCAATAGTAGGTCCAATGGTTTTCTTTTCAGTGAAGCGAAAGCCATTCTTGAGTTGGCAATGGTATTCATTCTGATGCCAAATGCCGCAACTGAATAGGATCCAAGTATGCCGATCACCGTCCATGCCATGATCAGCAATACGCCTCCAACACCGAATAATGCATTACCTGCATCATCCTTTGCCAGAAAGCCAAAATAGCTTGCAACAGCAGCGCCGATAAATAAGAACAGTATAGCAAGGAATTTTCCCTGTTGTTTCAGATAAGCCTTACAGGTTTGATAAATAACTTCAGAAATATCCAGCATGGATCGATGTGCCGGCAACTTTTTCACTTTCATGTACTGCGAAAGCCCAAACAGCATTCCTAATCCGGTCACTAGAAAACCGTAATACAAAATAGTATGCTCTTTGATGGAATCAGGAATCTTTAGGGCCGCGTCATTGGCCATGGCACATAAGGGCATGGCAAATCCTGCTGTAAGCCAAATTAATTTTTTCATTTTGGGATAAAATTTGAGTAGAATTATATAAAAGCAAGGTTACAAATGGGAGCCTTTGTTTAAGCAATTCCATATGTGCTGCATTAAGTAACAAATTTACTCATGCTTTAGACCGCTTTTCCTGATAAAATAGACATCTGTGCATGATTTTTGTCATTTAATCACTGTATAAAATGCTGTTTTATTAATGTCACTAACAATGGAAACGTAGTTTGTTTTTCCCCAAACAATCTTCCTATATATGCATGAAGTAGATTTGTATTGTTTATGAAAAAGTACGAAGACAGCTACCAGCATAAAGGATTACGCAAACAATTAGTGAATCTGCTGAAAGAAAAAGGGATAACCGATGAAAATGTATTGAATGCCATCAACAGCATTCCACGGCATTTTTTTCTGGATTCTGCTTTTGATCAGATCGCTTATGAAGACAGGGCTTTTCCTATTGGGGAGTCACAAACCATCTCTCAGCCCTATACGGTTGCTTATCAAACACAACTATTGCAAATCAAGAAATCTGATAAAGTGTTGGAGATAGGAACAGGTAGCGTGTATCAGGCTACGGTATTAGCCGAAATGGGGGCATGGGTGTACACGATCGAGAGACAAAAGAAACTGTACGATGAACATAAGAATTTCTACTTCCGTTCAAAATATCCCAATATCAAATTCTTTTATGGAGATGGTTTTGAAGGATTGCAGGCTTATGCACCTTTCGATAAGATCATCATCACTGCAGCCGCACCTTATATTCCGCCAAAACTGGTGGCACAGCTAAAGACAGGTGGAATGATGGTCATTCCCCTAGATGAAGGAGAAGCGCAAAGAATGTTACGCATTACCAAGTTAGCCGATGGAAGCTTCAAAGAAGAATCATTCGATCTGTTCTCTTTTGTTCCCATGTTGACAGGGAAAAACGGGTAAAATATTTTTACTACCTTGTAACAATGAAATATTTCCTGCTGATATTATTTTCTATGGCAGTCATCTTTTCTACTGCTCAACACAAATTCCGTCTGCAGTTAACCGAACCCTCCACTGTAAGAACAGGCGGCACTTCGTTTTATAAAACAGTAGCAGCCTGGAAATGGAAGGAAAGAGATTCACTGGCAGTAAAGGAAATCCTCTCCGGAAATATTCCTTCTTTCTATAAAAAATTTGTTCGCATCAATGTTTCCATCATCGATTCTGCAACCGGAAAAGAAGTGAATGCTTACTATTTTGTTGCGCCGGATTATCTGAGTATCGGAACTGATGATGATTGGGCAAGGATCCCTTTAACACCCATGGCCGCTCAGGTCATTGCCGATAGTTTTCATTGTTTTTTGCCCACCAGGAAAATGGTGGATGATATTTACAAGCAGGCAACTCTGAAATTAGAACCGGTACCCATGTATGCATTTCGTGATAGCAGTGTTACCATGTGGCAGCATCATTTGATCGTGGAAGGGCAACGAAAACTTCGGAAAGGCCTGATTGCCGGGATCAAGAAGGATGTGGTCTTATCCGGTCTGGTTTCTCGTTATTCAAAACCTAATCATGAAGCCATTTACGGCTGGCATAAATTGGATGGCAAAGCGATTCAACCCCTGTATATAGGGCATATTAACTGGTGGGTCGATTACAGTCACGGAATCCGTTTGATCTACAGAACGATCTGGGTAGATGGCAGGAAAATGGATTATACTGAAGTGCTATCACATCCAACTTTGAAACGACTCTTATGTGATGAAGAATTCTCTGATTTTTACAGGTATTAACTTGTTTCTATTAAAACAGTGACACAAATATCTCTGCTTGTAATTTCCATTCATTCTTAACTTTTCGCCACATTGCTGAATAATTTCCACCCTTGCTATAAGATTTAATCGCTTTCCAATTCCCGGTTTCCCATGCTAATGTATCGTTATAACTGATTTGTATTTCAGTGGGAGTTCTTATATAAGCAACTTCGGGATTTGATCTGAATAATTCCATCCAGGAAGCTGCAACATTGTCTTTTCCTACCAGGAAAGTCGCATTACCGCGAACCTGAACAAAATCGGGTAGCCAATATTTTGAAATACCCTCAACATCATGTTTTGTAATGGCAGTATTAGATGCTGTTCTTTGCGCTCTGATGATGGCTATCTGATCTTCTTTTTGTTGTGCCACAACAGATTGAACAAAAATCAAATGACCCACAAATAAAAGTTGTATATATTTTTTCATTTGATGAATAGATTATCTATTCCCGGGTTTTTTAGCAGGCATCGTTGCTTTAGGTTGCTGCCCCGGCTTATTGGCAGGAGGTGCAGGCTGTTTATTATCCTTTTGTTTATTGGCAGGTTGTGCTGTTTTGTTTTCTTCAATGATATTTTCTGATTCAGGTTTTAAATCTTCGGGTTTAATATCCGCAGGAACATAATCCTGCGATGTACCATTGCCCATATCTTCTCCCTCTGCACCGGATGGCGGTTTGATATTATTGAGGTTATCGAAATTAAAGTCAGTATTCAAAACATCAGGCCTCACAAATGTGCTGTTAGGATCGATACCCAACAATTTCGGATCTTTCAAACACTTCGCATAGAAATAAGCCCAGATAGGCATGGCGGCTCTTGCACCTTGTCCGTTCAGATCATTTTTTGCGAAGCGTATAAAACGATCGTCGCTTCCTACCCAAACACCGCCGAGCAATTGGGGCGTATAACCCATGAACCATGCATCACTGTTATCATTGGTGGTCCCGGTTTTTCCTGCAATTTCTCCCTGCACATCAAAGCTCCATATATTTCTTCCGGTACCGAATTGCAAAACACCCTGCATCATTTTAATGACCGAATAAGAAGTAACATCACTGATCACTTCTCTTCGCACAGGCGAAAAGTTTTCCAATACATTTCCGTTCTTGTCTTCAATGCGTTTAATGTATAATGGTTTTACATTAAAACCACGGCCGGGTAACATACTGTATGCCTGCAACATTTCGTACAAAGAAATTTCACAGGAACCGATGGCGATAGAAGGGTGTGGTTGGATCTTTGTGAGTAGTCCGCATTTATTTTTTAAGAAATCAACAAAACGGATCGCAGCATTATTCCCTTTGCCGTCTATCTGTTTAAAGATATAAGCAGTGGCGCAGTTTCTTGAGAAAGCCAATGCTTCTGCCATGGGCATCTCAGCACCGGTGCAGGACGTGGATGTCGCGGGTACCATTCCGTAAGCACCAAAACTTTGTTGTTCGTCATGCACAATGGTGTTAGGGGTGAAGCCTGCTTCTTCAATGGCCATACTGTACAACAATGGTTTGATAGTAGAACCTACCTGACGTTTGGTATTGTAATTAACGTGATCGTATTTGAATGTTTTAAAATCGATGCCGCCCACCCATGCACGCACTTCACCGCTTAAAGGATCCATCACCATAAAACCTGTTTGCAGCATCTGCCTGCAATATTTTACGGAATCATAAGGCGTCATCACTGTATCTTTTTCACGGTTATTATTCCATGCAAACACTTTCATTCTTACGGGAACATCAAATGTTTTTCGGATATCCTCATCTTTCATTCCTTCTCTCTTTAAACTTCTCCAGCGGTCCGTTTGTTTAACAGAAGCTTCCAATACATTTTCATAACCTTTCCAGATAGTTCCGCTCTTGACATTTTGCTGACTGTTGAATAATTTTTGCATATAGCTCATGTGTTTCGCTACTGCTTCTTCCGCATATAACTGCATTCGCGGATCGATCGATGTATATATTTTTAATCCATCACGGTAGAGATCATAATTATCACCATCACTTTTTTTATGTTCCTTACACCATTTCTTCATGTCTTCACCCAATACCATTCTGAAGTATGGACCCAGACCTGTAGTTTCATCTAATTTTTTATAATTGATCTCAATGGGATGTGATTTTAGTGCCAATACTTCCTGATCTGTCAGGAATTCATTACGTACCATTTGATCCAGTACAGTGTTCCTTCTGTCCAGTGCTTTCTTAGGATTACGACGCGGATTATACAAATAGGGTGCATTTACCATTCCCACCAGCAAAGCAGCTTCATTGATGTCTACACGATCGGGTTCTTTCTGGAAGAATGTTTTTGATGCATTGCGGATACCGTATACATGGTCACCATATTCAACCGTATTCAAATACAGCGTAATGATCTCGTCTTTTGTGAAATTCTTTTCCAACTTAACCGCAATGATCATTTCCTTGAACTTCTGTATCACGCGCAGAAAGAAATTTTTGGTAGCCCAGTTCTCCGTGAAGAGATTCTTTGCTGTTTGCATGGTCAGTGTACTGGCACCGCCGTCTCTGCCCAAACCTTTTACGGCTCTAAGCATCGAACGAAGATCAATACCGCTGTGCTTATAAAAACGTTCGTCCTCGGTAGCAACCAAGGCATTCACGATATGTTTGCTGATATCTTTGAATTCGACATTGATACGGTCTTCCACATAAAATTTCCCCATCAGGTTCCCATCCTGTGCATAGACCTGACTGGATAATGAAGCAGTTGGATTTTGTATGTCTTCAATAGAAGGCATTTCGCCAAACAATCCCCAATTGCACAAAAACAAAAAGAGTATGAATGAACCGATGCCGATGAAAAAAATACGCCAAAATATTTTTACTGCTTTACTCATAGACCCAACTGTATTAAAATATAAATCTAAATTAACTGTTTTGCATTCATGATAATCTGACGTTAAAATTTATCAGGGAATATCTGATGAATGAATTTGATATACGCATCCATATCCTTTGTCTTTTTCAACAGCGTTAAATTGCTGTTACTGATCATGCTAAATGAATATTTATCCTTTGTAAGCCATGGAATGATCCTCGATTTTGCAACCGGAGAAACATTATCTGCATAGTTCACTGCATCACCGGCATTACTGAAAGGACCGATCAGCAAGAGGTCATATTCACTATTGATATTGATGGATGAAAGGTCGATCTTCTTATTGTAAAAATTCTCCAAATTATAACGGTTAAATGCATTGCGTGCTTCATTGGTAAACACAGGATCTACTTTGTGAAAGATCAGGGCTACATATTGGGCATCTACAGGAACAAATGCATAGGCATCGGCTGCCACAATAATAGGTTTGATATCTTGTTTGATCTCGGGTGCTTTTATTTCTTTTGCCGCAACTTTCGCAACCGTATCTTTTTTCATGGCTTCTTTAGCCGGAGCCGTTACCGCTGCGGTCGAATTCAGATCAACTCTTTTCACCACGGCATCTTCATTCTTTTCTATTTGCAGATTGGTGAGATAAGATTCGATCTCTTTTCTTCTATGCAGTACATCGATCATTGTCTTTGCTTTATCAGCCATTGCTGTACCGGGGAAACCGGAGGATAAACTCTCCAATCGGTCAATGGCAACACTATCCTGCTTCTGTTTGATATAATACACAGCTTCAATAAAAAGCAATTGAGGTGTCCAATATTTTTTACCATATAAATTATCTGCAACTAATTTTTCTGCCTTAGCCTCATCAAACTTTCCTTCGATGAATAGATTATAGACAGATTCATATTTTTCGTTGGCATTGATCTTTTCTCTGTCGGTGCCGCCGTTATTGAGCTGCTCGGTCAGTTTATGATCTGTATAAGTTTTGTTCAATACCATTTTAACGGAATCGAACAAAACAGTTCTTCCTAATTTTTTATAACAATAAGCTAGATTGAAAAGTGCCTGTGGTACTAATGCGTTTTCGGGAAACCTTTTCAACATGCTATCGTAAGATGCTGCTGCAACTTCATATTCTTCCAGTTTATTTTGAAATGTCTCGCCGTTATTAAAGAAAGCTTTTGCAACAGACTGTTCTGCTGCTGCCAGTTTCTTGGGTGTTACCGGAATATTCAACAATAAACCCTGTGGTGTGATATCCTTCGCAGCATTGTCTTTCAGAAGATCAGTCTGACCCGGATCATCCACGTCAACGGTCATGATCGCAGATCTTACAGCAGTATTTTGCTGTGGTGCTGTGAATCTGCTTACAGCCGATTGCCTTCTCCAGTTATCGGCATTGGGCCTGTTTCCAAAGCGTACTTTGAAATCGCGATAGCCTTGTGCTTTTAAACTTGCATTCAGAAAATAAAATTCACTACCTGCAGTAGATGTATTGTTGAACAAATTTGCATTTGCTGCAGCATTTGGATCGAATGCGATAGCAGATCCGCCAAAACTTGCTTCATCGGCTTCTTTCAATCCCTGCTCTTTTCTGATCTGTTTGTATATTTTTTTTACCGCAGCGATCCTTTCTGCTTCGGGCAATGCTGCCAATAGTAAGAGGCTATCCTGTAAATGAATATTTTTGAGATTCTTGCTGATGACCTTCAATGAAGGTTTGCGGAGATCAACCCTTTCTTTTTCGATTCGGGATATTAAATTGGTTTGAACACTGTCGTAAAGATCAGAAGCTTTGATATAGAATTGTTCGTCATAATTGATATCTGCCAGCAATAAAAAGCTCTTTGCTTTCTGTTTCGGATTGTCAACATTATAACGGATACTGTTTGTCAGATCTGCTTTTGCAACTTTGTCTTTATGTTGCTGCAATTGGAGGATGGCTGCTGCATAATAAATGATGTCGCGATAGTTCTCAAACTTATCTCTTTTGGCTAGTTTATATAATTCATTCAAATTCTGCTGTAAGGCAGTTTCTTTATTAGCACTGCTTGTAAGGCTTACAATATTCAGTCGCGCATAAACATCCATAAAAGGATCGATCGTGTGTTTGATGGAATGCTCAAACATAACAATGGCCGCATCATTCTTTTTAGCAAGTTGATATAACTGTCCGCATAAGAATTCCCATCTTGCCTGTTCTGCAACCGTTGCAGCATTATCTAACGCTCTCTGTAAATGCCATGCAGCACTGTCGTATACCTGCAATTTGTAAAAAGAATAAGCGATCATTTCATGCAGGTCGGTCTGTAAACGCTGCGGAAAGAAAGGGTCTGCTCTTAAGATGGCAAGCAAGCCTGATGCTTCCGCTAATCTGTTCTGTTCTAAATAATTCCTTGATTGCCAAATAAAACTCTCATTACGTGCCGGTGGTTTGCTCGATATTTTTTTAAATAGACTTTCATCTTCTTTTGTAGCTATGGTAAAGACACCTTTTGTATTGCTGGTATTGCTACCCAGTAATACATCATAGCCATCATCTTTTGGCGCATAGATATAATTGATGTATTGGAATACCTGTGCTGCAGAATCAAACTGCTTCCGTAATAAAAATGCTTTACCCAGCAGGAGATAGAGATCATCCACCCAGGAATTTCTTAGATCATGCAATAAGATCCCTGCATTGCATTTATAAATGATGGTATCGAGTATTATTTTTTCTTTTGCAGTATTATCTAAACTGTAATTATAAAAGCTGAGCAGTTGTGTATAATCATCCTTATTCGAAGTCTTTGCCTTGCTGATGACATCATTCAGTTTTGTGTTGGCATTAAAATAATAATTAAAATGCGTTACTGTATTCTGATAGAATTTTTTGGTGGCACTGATCTTTTTATCGGGTGTTTTTTCAGATCCCAATTTTCGATCCTCATATTGTTTGGGTTTGCTTTTGTCGAGATCTATCGTTGTATTCGGCTGACAAAATACCTTTATCCCCGGCAATAAAACTGCTGCCGTAAAAGCCAATTGCTGTAAATAATGCTTAGTCCTGAAAATCATAGTTATCAATCAAATATACTGTGTTTTAAAACTACAGATATTTTCCAATTCTGTATGTTTGAGGCCCGAATCATCCGTACATTTACACCCTATTTAACACAATGGCAAAATTAGAGAATGATAATCGTTTAAAAAGACTGAGTAACCAATACCGATTGGTGATCATGAATGATGATACCTATGAGGAAGTGGTTACTTTTAAATTGACCCGACTCAGTGTATATGTAGGGTTCAGTACCATTTTCGTGCTCCTGGTAAGCATGTCGGTGGCTCTGGTCATTTTTACCCCTTTAAAATATTATGTGCCCGGTTATGGCAGCAGACAAAGCAGGGCCGAATTGCAATTATTGAAAATACGTACCGATTCTCTGGAACAAACCATTCATTACCGCGAACAATATCTTGAAAGCGTGAAAAAGGTATTGAACGGAACTGCACCTACACAAAGAGATACTTTGGCCATTCCTGTACCTAAGCCTGAAATCTCAAACGATTAAGTATTATGAAAGATGACCGCAATAATCTCTTGCTGCAATACGCAGGACTGGCAACGCAGTTGCTGATCAGTTTGTTGGCGGCTATTTGGGTGGGTAATTGGGCGGATAAGAAATTAGACATAAAATTTCCTTTATTATTGTGGGTGCTACCTTTGCTGGTAATTGCAGGAATGATCATAAAAGTTATCAAGGATACCTCAAATAAATAATATGCAACAGTCATTTGCAAAGAAGATGCTTCCTTTATTTTTCGCTTTTGTACTGGTGAACAGTCTGGTCCTTTATTATCAGAAAGATCTGGATCAGCATAAGATAGATTCTCTCGTTGTATTTGCAGCCAATATTCTTTTATTCATCCTAAGTGTGCTGAGTTTGGCCATGCATACAAGGTCCATCGATAAGAAAAACCCCAATGCCTCTGTCCGCGCGGTAATGGCCGCTACATTAATGAAATTAATGGTGCTGAGTATTGCTGCATTAGTGTACTTGTTCTGGGCAGGTAGCAGCAGAAGCCTCGAAGCCATTTTTGCAGGTATGATCCTCTATGTTGTTTATACTTTCATCGAAGTACGCATCGCATCAAAGACCAATCAAAATAATAATGGCGGCAAGTGAACATCCCATGCAGGCACTGGCCAATTTTCTGCCTGAAGGAAGTTTCGATCTCGTGGTCCAGTATATCCATCATTATAAAGTACATCTTACCGTAACCAAGAAAAGGAGATCTGTGTTGGGCGATTATCGGCATGCCGGAATGGGTGGCAATCACCGTATCAGCATTAACGGCAACCTCAATAAATATGAATTCTTAATTACGCTTTTACATGAACTCGCACATTTGTTGACCTTCGAACAATTCAGCAATAGGGTAGAAGCGCATGGTAAGGAATGGAAAAGGCATTACAGTAAACTCCTGGTTGACTTTGTACAGCATAAATTATTTCCTGCAGATATTGAAAAAGCTTTGCAGCGTTCTATCATTAATCCCGCTGCAACAGCAAATGGTGAAACAGAATTATTATTGGTCTTGCGCAGATATGATGTTAAGAAGAATACAGGTTTGCATCCTGTTGCCGAAATACCCGAAGGGACTTTATTTACGATGGATGACGGACGCATTTTTAGAAAAGGAAAGAAGCGTGTCAAACGTTTCGAATGTATTGAAGTGAAGACAGGTTTAAAATATTCTGTTAGTGCATTGACTGAAGTGAAGATCGTTAGTTGAAATACTGAAATTTTTATTATTGCATCAACTTGGTTAATCTTTTAATCGGTTTTCTATATCCATTCTTTCATGCAATATCCTTACGATCTCAATCACATCATTGGATATCTTATAAAAGATCAGGTGTGATTTAACTTTTGCAGCCCGATATCCTTTACGTATATGCTCAATGGATTTACCAGCATCTTCATTCTTGCAGATATAGGCTATTTCGTCAAATATTAAATTATAGTAGCGATCGGCCTGTTCAACAGACCAGTGTTCAACTGTATAAAGCCATATTTCTTCTAAATCAGAAACTGCTTTTTTGCTAATACTGTAAACCCGGCTTTTCATTTAAGCTTACTGTGCAGTTTCTTTAAATGATCCTTGGGATTGAAATTCCTTTCATACCCACTTTTCTCACCTTGTGCTAGAGCTTTATTAAGGACTTTCTTTTTTTCTTCTTCGTTTTGCAAAAGTCTTAAAGCAGTGCGTATGACTTCACTTGCCGAGTTATATCTGCCGGAAGAAACCTCACTTGAAATAAATTCTTCGAAGTGATTCCCTAATAAAATCGAAGTATTTCTACTCATATATTTTTATTTAAAAGTACCAATTATTGGTATTTTCCCCAAATGATTTCTTAGCATTAATCCTCGGGCATTAAAAGGCACAAGTGTTCTTATGGATCACTTGTGCTTTTTTAAATTATTTAAATGCTTCTGTATTAATGCCTTTATCCGATTTGGACATTTCATTTTCGATCATCCATTGTCCTTTTACTAAATGCCATTGTTCTAAATAAGTGCCTGATGCAACCGGTACGGCATTGATGGTTACGGTCCAGACCCCTCTGTCAACAGCAATAGAATCAGCCACGACTTTTGATATTGAATTGAGCTGTACAAATCGAATTCCCCGATCAAATAATTGTTTATTATGATCATTGATCCCTTTTCTGCCAATAATGGTAGTATCATTATCCGGCATCATACAGGCATTTTCAAGATATGTTAGTCCTATTGAATCAATTTGACCTGAATTGAACCAACGCATGAACCTTGTATTGGAACTTGCTTCATCAAATTTTTTACGAAGTTCTGCTCTGTTTTGTTGTGCAATGGCATTGCTGCAATAGAAAAATAAGACCAAACAAATGGTCAGGAATGGAACGGATAGAATGAATAACTTTTTCATTGTGTGCGTTTTTAAGTTAAAAAGATCTGATACATATTTGTAAACTTGCTCGAGCCAATTGCTGATCATAAATTCAGCTTTGCTGAACTTAGAGGAGATACTTTTCGGTGAATCATAAATACTGCAATCCAGAGCGGCAAAAATCACTTTGATCGTGTAACTCCTGGGTGTCACTTCTCCACTTTCGATCCTTTGAAGTGTACGCACATTTAAATTACATTTCTCTACAAGTTCTTCCTGAGTTAAGCCTTTTGCTTTTCTTAATTCCGCAATCTTTTTGCCTAGGTCCGGTTGTTTCATGATTCATTGAAATTTTGAGCAAGTTGATCTTTAACTAAAAACTATCCAAGAAAATGGACTGTATTTGTCCCGACATTAGAACGTCTTTAACCTGACATATTTATAAGTGTTTGATTGAATAATGAATACCCATTTTGTTAATGGTTATATGATTAATAAGATCTGAAGGATGCCTGATCTTATTGAGGAGAGAAAATCATTTTGCGAGAATTTTTTAAGGGTGTTGTTCAACACATAAAATTACAACCGCAATAAGTCATGGCAAATTTGTTTTATCGCAGGCATTAATGTCCTCAATATTATTGATGTTATAATATTGAATCATTGCATAGATGGCTTTACTAACCATTCAAAAACCCTGGCTTCTCATTCTTCATTTTTTCAAACGCCAACAAAGTATTTTTTATACCTGCCTTATTAAAACAGAGTCTGGCTTTACCTGTTGCAGTAAGGCTATTGATTCCGATAAGGCATTGTATCATCCATTTTCGATTTTGCCTGTTCCGGGTATTCCAATGGGTGGTGCTGATATTTTTGATCGGAAAAATATACCAGTGCGACTGCCTGCTGCAATAATAACTATGCGCCAATTCGGTGATGGCAGCTGCCCATTCATTAATGAGTTGTAAAGTATCGGCAGTAGCAGGATCTAGTACATAATACAGGATCTGTCCATCCTGCAATACCGGGACCAGAGGGGCTACATGATAATTCCAGTTTTGTTTTAATCCGCCAATATGCCCCTTTAAATACGCACCACCAAATACCCATGCTTTATAATTGGGTATACCCCATTCTTCCAGCAATACACAGATGGCATCGGCTTTTCCCTCACAACCATTATTTGAATTCGTCCAGTTAAACAATGGATGCTTTTTAAAGAAGAGGAATAACTGCTCTGCCTGTACTTTTGATATGGTATCCTGCGGAAGACCAATATCAGAAAGAAAAGCATCATAAAGAGTGGGGACGATAATATCCATTGAATTGAAGATAGCTTTATTTCTCCGCTATCCTGAGACTTCCGAAGGGTGTCTCAGGATCATCCAATGAAAATCAGACTCAGTCTGATTCTAATTTTAAATTTGAAGTATGTTGCGCAAACAATTCAGATAGCCTCTAACAAATTATTTTTTCAGGACTGCCTGGAATATCTGTTGCCGTATAGGACTCACATTGTAATATTCCTTTCCTCCCAGAAGTCCTGTTTGCTGCCGATTGATCAAAAGAATAATAGAAATACCCTCCTGAGGCACTACCGCAATGCTTGTTCCAGTAAAGCCGGTATGTCCGAAACTTCCTTCGGGTCCATTTTTAATTACCGGATTTTTTCCATCCATCATCCAGCCTAATCCATTATTGAATTCATCTGTTGTCAGAAATGCGGATATGGTTTTTTCTGAAATAAATGGATCATTACCCGGTTTATTTTTACTCATCAGCATATCTACTAGTTTTTGCAAGTCGTCCACAGTAGAAAAAAGACCTGCCGCCCCTGAAATTCCCTTATTGGCATAATAAGCATTACCATCATTTACTTCCCCTTTCAGGGTATAATTTCGCCAATGATCCCAACTGGCCGGATTGATCTCTCTGAATTGAAAACCCAGACTTGAATCATAGACCATTCTTTTTTCATAGGGATTCCCAATGGAAGTAGCAGCAAATTTTACCCCCCTTTGATTTAGTAAGGGATTATAGCCGGTATGATTCATTTTCAGTGGAATAAAAATATGCTGCTGCATAAACTGGTCTAATGGCTGACCGGAAACAATTTCCACGATTTGTCCCAGTATGGTAAAGCCCAGGTCACTATACTTTCTTTGTTTTCCAATGGGGAAGGCCAGGGGCAGTTCCCCGATCAATTGAAATGTTTCCTGTTTATTGCCGGCGCGATAATACATTGGATACCATTCATACAATCCGGCTGTATGCGTCAGCAAGTGCCTGATAGTAATAGCAGATTTATCGGGACTTGTAAATGCTCTGATATATTTTCCAACTCGATCATCCACAGAGAGCTGTCCCTTGTCTGCGAGTAACATAATGGAAGTAGTTGTACCCACTACTTTTGTCAAAGAGGCAAGATCAAACAAATGATCAGCTGTCATTTTTTCCGGCTCATTCAAAGCTTGATGGTTGTCATCAAAGATTTGTGCATAGCCATAGGACTGCCTGTAAATAACCTTGTTGTTCTTTTTAACCTGGATAACGGCTCCGGGTATTTTTTTGCTGTTCACCTCAGCGTTAAGTATACTATCTATTCGGGCAATCAGTTCTGTATTAGCCCCATGGCTAGACTGTGAAAAAACTGTTTGATGGTAAACAAGGATACTGAAGAAAAGAATGAACAGTTTTTTCATAAAAGTATTTTTAATGCGTAGAGACTTTTTCAATTGATATAATTGTTTGCTGCTAGAATAACTAAGGAAGGGTAGCCCCTGTAAGTTTAATTAAAAATAATTCTTTTTTTTCTCAGCAGAGTCTCCGGATAGCGGGGTATGCTAACGTTTACTATTTTCTTTTATATAATTCCCGCAAATTGTTATATAAATCACAGGTTTTAGTCTGTTTAATAAATAAAAAGCAAAATTATATTCTTGAATCTTCTCAGTACCTGATAAATAAGAAATCGAAAGCGGATATTTGATGAAACTAATATTTCAAAGATTAATTAAGCAGTTTCTCAAAAATGATCAAGAATAATAAATCAAGCAGGCTTTATCGGTTTTGGAAGATCTTAGGTCCGGGGCTTATTACCGGAGCCAGCGATGATGACCCATCCGGTATTGCAACCTATTCCCAAGCAGGTGCACAGTTCGGACTTTCTACACTTTGGACAGCTATCATTACATTCCCCCTGATGGCAGCCATCCAAGAGATGTGTGCTAGAATAGGATTGGTTACTTCTCAAGGCTTAACGGGAACACTTAAAACAAATTACTCAAAATTCATATTGTATCTAATGGTACTCTTTAGCTTCCCGGCTATAGTAATGAATATTGGTGCTGATATTGCTGGTATGGGTGCTGTAGGAAACCTTTTGTTCCCTTCTATTCATGCCATTTTTTTCAGCATTGGTTTCACCGCCATTCTTTTAGTGATGATCATTTATTTGCCCTATCGGAAAATTTCTTCTGTTCTCAAATATCTGTGCATGGTACTCCTGGTTTATTTCATTGTGCCATTTTTGTATAAACAAAACTGGTTGGTTATTCTGAAAGGAACTTTTATTCCAACCATTAAATTCGACAAAAACTTTATCAGCATATTTGTTGCGATTCTTGGTACAACCATTTCACCCTATCTTTTCTTTTGGCAGGCAACAATGGAAGTTGAAGATCGAAAGCTCAAAAAAACAATCGTACTCAATAAAAAAATAATGCAGGATATGAAACAGGATGTTGATTTTGGCATGTTGTTTTCAAATCTTGTTATGTTCTTTATCATTCTCACTACAGGAACTGTATTATTTAATGGCGGAATACATCAGATTAACACTGTTGAACAAGCTGCACAGGCTTTGAAACCGTTGGCGGGAAACTTTGCTTATTTGCTTTTTGCCATCGGAGTTATCGGAACCGGACTTTTAGCTATCCCCGTGTTAAGTGGTTCACTTTCCTATATCATTTCCGAAACATTTGGGTGGGAACAAGGGCTTGATAAAAAATTTCACCAGGCAAAAGCCTTTTATCTTGTAATCGCAATCTCGCTTGTATTAGGATTGATGATGAACTATATTGGCATTTCACCCATTAAAGCCCTGATCTATTCAGCAATATTGTACGGGCTAACTGCTCCTGTATTAATTGCAATCATTCTTCATATTGCCAATAATAAAAAAGTAATGGGGAAATACACCAACAGCAAACTTTCCAACATACTTGGCTTCGCAACATTATTATTAATGACATTTACTGCAGTAATAATGGTTTATATGCAACTAACGGAAAACTAAAAAGTCGTCAACTTTGTTAACGACTTTTTAGTTTTTATTCTTTAGTTTTTATTTTTTTTCTTCTATTCTACAGCTTTCTTCCCCGCATCCTGAGACTTCTGGAGAGCGCTGCGCTAACTCTCGTATGTTTGATTTTGTGAACTTTGCATTCAAATAAAAGCTTGAAGACTGAGATGCATCCTAACTCTAAGCAGTTTTTTAAACATGCTGTTCCTAAGAAATTCCCAGTCTTCTTTACACTCTTTAGAGTCAGAACTAAGAATCTAAGGCGATGATGATATCATTAGCCCCAATATTATTTGCGAGAGAAGACGCAACAAGAGCTGCTTTTATTAAACCTCTAAAACCTTTATTTATGTCAACAATCATCAAACAATCTGCGGGTATTGATTGCGGATCTGAAGAATTGGTAGTTAGCTTAAATCAAATGTTTGCAAGTGGTGATCTTGTTTGTGTTGGTACAAAGAGTTTTGCTAACTCACATTCAGGTTTTGACAAACTGCTCAAATGGATCAGTAAAATATCTGCCCCTGATATAAAATGCAGATATGTAGTTGAGGCTACGGGCATTTATCATGAAAGGTTAGCTTATTTCCTATTTGAACAGGATCAGGAAATAAGTATCATCCTTCCTAATAAGATTAACGCTTACGGCAAAACCTGTAGCTCAAAACAGCAAGACGATTATCAGGCTTCAAAAGTAATAGCAGAATTTGGATGTGTAAAGAAACTTGAAATCTGGCAACCTCCAAGCCCTGTATATCGCAGTCTTAAACAATTATCAAGAGAAAGAGATCAATTACAAAAAGAACATTCTGCTATCAGTACTCAATTACATGCGGAAGTAAATCAGGCTTTTCCTTATTTGGAAAGTATTAAAAGAATGAAGGCACGTATCAAGTTGATAGAAAAACAGATTGAGGATATTGAAAATGAAGTAGGCGAATTGGTAAACGAAAATAAAGAACTGAAAGAAAGGGTTCTTAATGTTTGTACAATACCCGGTGTAGGAGTTCAAACTGTTATAACAATCGTTGCTGAAACGAATGGATTTAATCTTATTCGAAATTATAAGCAGTTGGTGAGTTATGCCGGTTATGATGTCATACAAAAGAAATCAGGTACCTCTGTCAGAGGTAAAGCCAGGATATCAAAAAAGGGGAATACTCACATAAGAAAAGCGCTTCATTTTCCTGCTTTCAGTGCTGTGCGGTATAATCAACCTTTAAAAAAATTGCATGAAAGAATAATGGAACGTCAAGACGTAAAAATGAAAGGCTATGTTGCCGTTCAAAGAAAATTACTGGTACTGATTTATACTTTATGGAAAAAGAATGAGCCGTATAAATTATTAGAGCAGCCTGTTGAAGCTGCTCTAACCGAGCTGGATTAAATCCGCTCTCTTTGGTTCAGATTTAAAGGTAAAAATTATTTGGAAAGTATCACAGAATCTCAGGATAGTGGTGACTGGTCATGAACTACTTCAATTTGCTCCATAAAAAAAGTCGTCAACTTTCGTTAACGACTTTTAGTTTTTATTCTTTAGTTTTTAGTTTTTATTTTTTTAGTTTTTATTTTTTAGTTTTTATTCTTTCTTCTACGCTACAGCCTGTTTCACCAGTGCAGCCGCTTCACTTAACTGAATAGCCGATTGTACTTTCAATCCGCTTTCATCAATTAATTTTTTGGCTTCCACTGCATTGGTTCCCTGCAAACGTACAATGATCGGGATATTGATATTGCCCAGTTTATTGTATGCTTCAATCACACCGGCAGCCACACGGTCGCAACGAACGATACCGCCAAAGATATTGATGAGGATGGCTTTTACATTGGGGTCTTTCATAATGATACGGAAACCGGCTTCCACAGTTTGTGCATTGGCAGTACCGCCTACATCAAGGAAGTTGGCAGGCTCACCACCACTCAGTTTGATCATATCCATGGTTGCCATGGCTAATCCTGCACCATTCACCATACAACCCACATTACCATCCAATTTTACAAAGTTCAGATTGTATTGACCGGCTTCTACTTCTGTAGGATCTTCTTCTGTTACATCTCTCATGGCAGCCAGATCAGGATGACGCATCAATGAATTTTCATCGAGGTTCATCTTGCAATCCACTGCAATGATCTTTTCATCGCTTGTCTTGAATAATGGATTTATTTCCAGCATGCTGCAATCCAGTCCAACATAAGCGTTGTATAAATTGGTCACGAATTTGGTACAGTTCTTAAAAGCTTCACCGCTCAATCCTAAATTGAATGCGATCTTCCTCGCCTGGAATGCCTGTAATCCGCCACCCGGATACACCCATTCTTTGAATATTTTTTCAGGAGTATCGTGTGCAACATCTTCGATATTCATTCCGCCTTCTGTACTGTACATCACCACGTTTTGTCCTTTTGACCTGTCTAATAAGATGGACAGATAAAATTCCTTTACAGGATTAGGACCGGGATAATAGACATCCTGCGCGATGAGGATCTTGTTTACTTTCTTTCCTGCAGGACCGGTTTGTATGGTCACCAGGGTTTGGCCCAAAATATTTTTAGCAATATTGCTGATGTCTTCCAGACTTTTTCCAACAGCCACACCACGTTGTTCGCTGCCTATCATCTTACCTTTTCCGCGACCACCCGCATGGATCTGTGCTTTTACCACTGCAAAGTTGTTATTGGTTTGTGTTTTGATCTGGCGATAGGCTTCTTCAGCAGCCATTACAGTATCAACTGCAATACCTTCCTGAACGGGAACATTGTATTTTTTCAAGAGTTCTTTGGCCTGGAATTCATGTAAGTTCATGCGTTAGAATTTTGTGCCGCGAAGATAGCATATTTCAATATCCGTTTTTATGAAAAAGAAAGGCGAAACCCTATTTTTCGCGGGTTCTTTCAGAATCTTTCTCAGTAAGACACTACTATGCCCAAACTTCTGAGGGCCATCTGAGAATTGGTCAACAAAATTGTGCAACTATAACTCTTCTGATCGCAGGTTTAAGCATACCATAGCCCCACTTGATTCGCGCTTCAACTATATTAAATCCTTCTATAAGCTAGTATTAAACTGTATATGACCCAGATATAAACCTCCTCTTTAAAGAGTGGCTTATAGGTAGCTTATATGAGGCTTATATATGGCTTATATGAGGCTTATACCCGAATTTGCCTGCCGGTTGGTAAGGCTAAAATATAGGGTTGTCATACCGAAAACATGCTGTAGTTGTTGAAGGTGAAATGAACAGGTGGGAGGGAGGTCCTGTTGTGGAGATGGGGAAGGTGTTTTTAGGGTTTAGAAAATATTAACGAAATAATTAGGTGTATATACATATAAGTTTGTACATTTGTTCTGCAAGTAACTTTTTAAACTATTAAAACGCTCAAAAAATCATGAAGAAAATCTTATTAAGCATTGTTTTCACAGCAGCATTGGCAAGTCTTTATTCATTTGCCCCTATTAAAAAATCAACCGCAGCAGTTACTTACACAGTAGCTACAGATGCAAGTAAAGTTGAATTTATCGGTTCTAAGAAAGCAGGTTACCATAATGGTTCTTTTGCTTTAAAATCAGGTGCGATCAGTGTAGACAACGGTAAATTGACAGGTGGTAAATTTGTAATTGATCTTGCTTCTGTTAAAGCCGATGCAGGTGAGAAATTGGAAGGCCATTTAAAAAGCCCTGATTTCTTTGATGTAGCAAAATTTGCTGAAGCAACTTATGAGATCACAGCTGTAAACTATACTTCAGCTACTACTGCTGATATTACCGGTAATCTTTCTTTGAAAGGCGTTACTGTACCTGTAAAATTCAGTACTGTTATCCGCAATATTGATGACAAGAAGTTTTTTGCTCAGGCTAATTTTTCGATCGACAGAACTTTATGGGCTGTTAATTATGGTATCGGAATGGTGAGCAATGATGTTCAGGTTGCAGTATTCTTATTTGCAAATAAATAATCTACTGAGATCATCTTTATATATACCCTCTCTGTGAAGAATTGCCCTGCTTTAAATGCGGGGCAATTTTATTTTTATAAGTATCGCTCTTCTAAAATTTGTTTGTGGTGCAGTGCATGCCCGTATACAATGTATGCCAGCGCTTTTACGGTAATAGGATTCCCATTGGCAATGCCTTTTTGCTGCAGTTGTTCTTCTGATAAAGACAATAAAAAATGATCGGTTGCTTTTCTTACCGAAACAAATTCTTCTTTTAAGGATTGCAGGATCCTGGTAGTAGTGTTTGCATTTGCTGCATATTCATTCTCATCAAAACCCGGTAGGGGCACACTGTCTTTTCTGGCAATGGTCAAAGCCCGATAGATCATGATCCTTTCTGTGTCTATCATATGCTGCAAAAGATCTTTAACGGTCCATTTGCCCTCGGCATAAGCATATTCAGCTTTTGATTCGGGTATATTATTTACAAAATGATTTAAGATGCTACTGTTATTGCTAATGAGTTCTTTAATGGTCTCACTTCTGGTCTTGTCGATATATTTTTGGTAGAAAGGCCCAAAATCGCCTGGTTTCGGTCTGGCCATTATTGATTGGGTTTAGTGTTTTTAAATGTTGATCTTGGTAGTTTATCATTCTGTTTAACCGGCTTCATATTGGAAGCTGCCACAACAGCGCCATATGCATTGATGATACCACCCGTTCTGCATAGATCAGTAAAAGATACGGATTCATCTTTGGTTCCCGGCTTTATTGCTTTTACTGAATGATCAGGAATCGTAACAGATTGTTCAATGGCCAGCTTTACCTGTTGTGCCGTGAGATCAGGAAAATAGCTACGTATTAATGCTGCGAGTCCCGCAACTACAGGTGCAGCCATACTGGTACCCTGCAGATTACCGTATTCATGTTTACCGGGAAGTGTGGAATAGATCTTTACACCGGGTGCAAATACATCAACCGATTCTTTGCCGTAATTACTGAAGTCAGCCACCAGTCCTCCGCCTTTTAATCTGGGATCACTGCTGGCACCTACTGTGATAAAATTTGTTGCCTTTGCTCCCGAATTAAGATATACAGCATTGGGATAATTTTCTTTTGTGTCAATATCTGTTGATTCATTACCGGCTGCATGCACGATCAGTACATCCTTTAATTCGGCATAATGAACAGCACTGTCGATCCAGCTTTTATCGGGAGAATAGGATTTACCAAAACTCATGTTGATCACTTTTGCCCCGTTATCGACCGCATAAAAAATCCCCAGGGCAATATCTTTATCATATTCATCTCCATCGGGCACTACACGCAGCATCATCACTTTCACATTATCTGCTACACCATCCATACCCAGGCCATTATTTCTTTCTGCTGCAATGATCCCCGTAACATGTGTACCATGCATGGGAGTGGGCCCCGTCACATCGGGATTGCCGTAAAATTTATCATTGATATTATTGTAATCGTCTTTTATGAAATCGGCACGATAATCAGGCGGCGGATTATCCTTTGCATTGATGGATTCTTTTTTTCCTTCTACGTATTCATCCAGTTCGGTAATAGTAGTAGTATTCTTTTCGTCAGGGTCGATACCGATCATCTTCATGCAGGAGAGATAACCGAATTTGGCATCCCTGCCTTGTTTGGTTTTCGGTTCTAATGTTTCTAACTTTTCACAAGTATATTCATCGATGCCCAGGTCTTCACGAATGATCTTATCATGTTTTTTAATGGCTTTGGCCGTCATTTCAAGGAACATGATCTCCATTTGTTCCTCACCACTCTTGTTCAGTTCTTTGGCTGCCCTCTGCCACATTGCATATTGAAATTTTTCATTTTGATTCATTGTATTAGTATCCACACCGGGAACAGAATACTTTGTTTTGAAACGGTGATATACCCTTGATCTTTCATCACTTGCTTTCTTAAGGTCACGGCCGTCTTTACCGCCAAGGAAATTCCATCCGAAAATATCATCAGTATAACCATTCTTATCATCGTCTTTTCCATTTCCTGCAATTTCTTTCGGATTGCGCCATAATATATTTTTCAGATCTTCCTGTGCTGTATCTACACCACCATCCAGTACAGCTACTAAAACGGTCTTTGATCTTTTATCCTTCTCTTTCAGGAATTGATAAGCTCGGTCGAGACTTATTCCATAAAATGAATCTTTGGAATAGTCTAATAAATGCCAACCATGCGGAACATCCGATTGGGCGACAGAACAGAAAAATGAGAATAGGAAAATGATTCCAATGGCAAGATGTTTCCTTAGCATAGTTGAAGTAAAATTAGGCAACTGCAAATTTGTGGAATGATATTGACATAATAGCAATATCAAAGAGATTTAGGGAATTGTTAAGGAACCCTCAACCTTCGGATAGTTTCCTGTAATCCTCTCTTACGGGATAAAAAACATCCAATAGTTTACAATCTGTAATTGCAAATCCCGAATGTTTGGTATTGGATGGAATGATGACCAGTTGGCCTTCTTCAAATACAATGGGCTTTCCATCGAGGGTGAGTTGAAATCTTCCTTCCTGAACGATGGACACCTGTTCGTGCGGGTGCGAATGTTCGGGTAATGTTTCACCTGCTTTGGCTTCTACAAAAGAGAAGGTCATCTTTTCGGTATGGATCAGCTTGGCTGCATATCCTTTTACCAGTTCTTTGGACTGTATTGCTGCAATATCTATGGCACTCATAAGCTGTAAATTGTTTATTTTATTTTTTTTGAAAGATACTCAATAGCTTTTTCTAATTGCTCATCTTTGTTATTTTGATACCCTGTCAATGTTTGTGCAATAGTTATATCTGGTACTATGCCTATTCTCTGCGTTTCTGTTCCATCCGGATAATATACCCCTAGCCCTGTGAAAAAGCTAATAATCCCACCTGGTAAAGTTATGTAAGTTGTATTACCATCTGCACCTGCTGTTGTTGTACCAATTACTTTTGAATCGGGTGCTTTGCGAAAAGCCATTGTCAAAAACTCCCCGACACTCATAGTTTTTTCATTCACTAATATTGCAATACTTCCTTTATAATAATCTTTATCAGTTTTGGTATTCATATTTGTTGGCTTTGTAAATGTGAATACACCAGGGTATTTTGGTTGTGCTGTTGAAAATTTTACAAAATCATTATCTAAAGATAAAATGGCACTTGCAATAATATCTCCACCACCCGTTCCATTTCGCTCATCCTGATTTTGCCTGTTATCAATGATCAATCCTTTCGTTTTTGCAATAAATGATCTTAATAATAAGCTGTCCTTTCTTTTAAAATTGCCTACGTTAATGTAGCCCATCTTGTCCTTGATAAGAAAAAATGAAGAATCCTTTGAATAAGAAAAATAGGGAGGATTTAAGTAAACTGGATGAAATGGATCCGGAATGAAGTTATAGCTCATTGTATTTACAAATAAATTACGTCTCCTAATTGATAAGAATGACTGAGGTTTTGATGTTCTTGTAATCCAATAAGATAATGCTTGATAAAAAGAAGAAGTATTAGATGCTGAGCAATAAGGTTTTAGTCTTTGAATTAATTCAGGAATAGATTCATAGTTAATGCTTTCTATGATATCACCCACGTATATATCTGATTTTTTGCATAATGAATCATTCAAAATGGATGTAACAAATAATTTTTGTTGTATCAATTTTACAGTGCAGGGTAAATAGTATTTGCCTATGGCTTCATCAGATTTAAGGGATTTGAAATAGCCGTGACCATCCTTTAGACTTGCAATTAGTTCGGCAACATTTAGTGTGTAATCATTGGTTGTTTCATGGCTTAAAAACTTGGGTATGAATTTCAGTAATACAGAATCCCAGCTTAGAGGAAGATTGTATTTATAGGGGTACCAATATTCGATTGCATTCCAAAATCTGTAGAGAGATAATAATGCGTAAGAGTCAGATGGGTAGGGCATCATATAGCATGCATCTTCATGCTGAAAAACAGAAATGTTAACGTCATTTTCTTTTAGATGTTTAATATAATACTGATTTTCTTGGATCCTGTTCTTCTCGATAAATTTTAAATCATGCACAAGTTGCTCTGAGAAATTCGTTTCATTTATCCAGGATAAATCAGGTTTAAGTTTTGCATTCTTTAGGATGCTGTCATTGCAATTATTTTCGGTAACACTACCATGCCTATTTATCCAGGCAAGTAAAGAATCACTTCTTTCTTCTTTGTTTTTTATTTTTAAATAACCGGGTAGGAACTGTATTAACTCTTTATCCCAATTATATTTTCCGGAAGCAATTGTTGGATGGTAGTACTTTAAAAAGCCCCATACTTTCCCCAAAAGAAACAAATCATCTCTTTTGTTTTTCTTATCAGTTAATGATAGTTGGCTTCTGAATACGGAACGAATTGTTGTGTCAATAGTAGATTGACTTTTGGCAATTGAATAAAGGGAAATAAATAATAGCAGCGCAGGAATTCTAAATCTCATAGAAGTGAGGTTGAATAACAATTAGTAATTGGATTCTTTCGACACTTCTAAGGTGAGTTGATATATTGAATTTAATTGTTAACTAAAAATTAAATTGAATACCCTGGGCCAAAGGTAATTGATCACTCCAATTGATGGTATTGGTTTGTCTGCGCATATAGGCTCTCCATGCATCACTGCCGCTTTCTCTACCACCGCCTGTTTCTTTTTCACCACCAAATGCACCGCCGATCTCTGCGCCGCTTGTTCCGATGTTTACATTGGCAATACCGCAATCACTTCCTGCATGGGATAAGAATTGTTCGGCTTCGCGCATGTTCAGTGTCATGATAGATGATGACAACCCCTGCGGTACATTATTTTGATGAGCGATCGCTTCATCAATGCTTGAATATTTCATCAAATATAATATAGGAGCAAAGGTTTCATGCTGCACGATCTGCAATTCATTGCTTACTTCAGCGATACAGGGCTGCACATAACAACCGCTTTCATACCCTTCACCTGTTAAGACAGATCCTTCCACAAGAAATTTACCTCCTTGTTTTTTGCATTGCTCAATAGAAGAAAGGTATAAATTAACAGCAGTTATATCTATTAACGGACCCACATGATTATTACGATCTAAAGGATCGCCGATCTTTAATTGCTTGTAAGCATTTACCAGTTTCTCTTTGAATATTTCATACACGCTTTCGTGTATGATCAGTCTTCTTGTAGAGGTACATCTTTGTCCGGCTGTACCTACTGCCCCAAATACAGCGCCTATTAAAGACATATCCAGATCTGCATCTTTGGAAATGATGATGGCATTATTACCGCCGAGTTCCAATATCGATCTACCCAATCTTGCTGCAACGGCAACACTTACTGCTTTGCCCATTCGGGTAGAACCTGTTGCGCTGACCAAAGGGATCCTCGTATCATTACTTAACCATTCCCCGATCTCCTTTCCGCCATTAACCAAACAACTAACACCGTCAGGTACATTATTCCTTTCAAAGACTTTTGTAACAATATGCTGAATGGCAATGCCGCAGAGCGGTGTTTTTTCGCTGGGCTTCCAGATACAAACATCACCGCAAACCCATGCCAATGCAGCATTCCAACTCCATACTGCAACGGGGAAATTAAAGGCTGAAATAATACCTACTGTACCCAGCGGATGCCATTGTTCATACATCCTGTGTTTATATCTTTCACTGTGCATGGTTAGTCCATACAATTGTCTGGACAGCCCAACAGCAAAATCGCATATATCGATCATTTCCTGCACTTCACCATAACCTTCCTGCAAACTCTTGCCCATTTCATAGCTCACTAATTTGCCCAGGGGCTCTTTATAGGTTCTTAAGGCTTCACCGAGCTGTCTTACAATTTCTCCGCGTTTGGGAGCAGGCCACATTCTCCATTTTGCAAATGCTTCCTGTGATTTTAAAACAGTATGTTCAAAAGCTTCCTGATCTGTTGCCATAACAGAAGCGATCAGTTTACCATCGACAGGAGAAAAACTATCAATAGGGGCAGCATTGCTTTCTATCCATTCAAGGCCGGTAGAAGTACCATGGTTATTTTTTTCAATATGCAATTGTTCTAAGAAATTCATCTTGTTTTAATGTTTAATCATCCGATAAATTGACTTTCATTTGAAAAGCTTTAGCAAGATATTCATCTTCCTTTAATATCGTTACAAAAATGATTTCAGTCATTTTTTTTGCTGATAAATCAGAGTCTCTTTGCATTGCAAATAAAGGTGTGGGAACATTGATTCTTTGACCTACCTTAATTTCCAAAAACGACTATTGATTGCCGAAAGAAAAATGAGTATTTTAATTTATTAAATTTTTCAAAAAGAAGCTTATGTATCAAGAAAGCAAATTCCCTTTTCAACAAGCATCACCTGCTAAATCAGAGTTAGAAACATGGGTAAACAGTATTGCCAGACATTGCGAAGCTGATGCCATTCATTGGTGTGACGGTTCACAAACAGAATATGATAGTTTATGTCAATTATTAGTGAAGAAGGGTACATTCATTCCATTGAATCCGCAAAAACGACCTAACAGTTTTGCCTGTTTCAGCGATCCGAGTGATGTAGCCAGGGTAGAAGACAAAACCTTTATCTGCAGTCGTGTAAAAGAAGATGCCGGTCCCACCAATAACTGGATGGACCCAAAAGAAATGAAGACCATCCTCAATAATCTGATGGAAGGTTCTATGAAAGGAAGAACATTATATGTGATCCCTTTTTGCATGGGCCCTGTTGGTTCTCCATTCTCCCGATATGGTGTTCAATTGACCGATTCAGAATATGTGGTAGTGAATATGCGTATCATGACACGTATGGGTGAAGATATCTTACCTCATTTGCAGAAGAAAGAATATGTAAGATGCTTACATACTATCGGTGCACCTTTGGATGGCAGCAAACCCGACGTTACATGGCCTTGTAATCCAACCACAAAATATATCACTCATTTCCCTGAAGAAAGATTGATCATTTCTTATGGAAGCGGTTACGGTGGTAATGCACTGATGGGAAAAAAATGTTTTGCATTAAGAATTGCTTCAGTAATGGGCAAAGAAGAAGGATGGCTGGCAGAACATATGCTGATATTGGGTGTTGAATCTCCTGAAAAAGAGAAGACCTATGTAGCTGCAGCATTCCCAAGTGCATGCGGTAAAACAAATTTCTCCATGATGATCCCTTCTAAAGGAATGGGTGATTGGAAAGTAACAACGGTAGGAGATGATATTGCATGGATCCATAAAGGAGAAGACGGACGTTTATATGCCATCAATCCTGAAGCCGGCTATTTTGGTGTGGCTCCGGGAACGAATGTGAAAACAAATGCGAATGCAATTGAAAGTATTCGTGCAAATACCATTTTCACCAATGTTGCCATTACAAAAGACAAAGATGTTTGGTGGGAAGGATTGACCAAAGAAATTCCTGAAGGGTTGACTGATTGGAAGGGCAAACCTTATGATCCAAAAACTGGTCAGCCTGCAGCGCATCCTAATTCAAGATTTACTGCACCGGCCTATCAAAATCCTGCCATTGATCCTGAATGGGATAATGCAAAAGGAGTTCCTGTAGAAGCTTTTGTATTTGGCGGACGTCGCAGTACTGCTGTTCCATTGGTATCACAAACATTCAACTGGAACTTTGGTGTATATTCTGCTGCAACAATGGGATCAGAAACTACGGCTGCTGCATTTGGTCAGGTGGGTGTGGTAAGACGTGATCCATTTGCTATGTTACCTTTCATGGGTTATCATATGGGTGACTATGTAAATCATTGGCTGCAATTTGGCCGCAACCTTCCTAATGCCCCTCGTATATTTAATGTGAACTGGTTCAGAAAAGATGAGAATGGTAAATTCTTATGGCCGGGCTTTGGTGAGAATATGCGTGTATTGAAATGGATCGTTCAACGTGTGCATGGTGGTGCTTCAGCAGTAGAAAGTCCGATCGGTTGGATGCCACGTTATGAAGATATGGACTGGACAGGCATAGAAGATTTTAGCAGAGAAGACTTTGCAAAGATCATGACCGTTGACAGAGAGCCCTGGAAACAGGAATTATTAGGTCATGAAGAGTTGTTTGCAAAACTGTATGACCGACTTCCTAAAGAATTTTATTTCATGAGAGAATTATTACTTTCTGCGTTATGGCGCTCACCCGAACATTGGGCATTAGAACCTGAAAGAGTATAATATAGTTTTGGTTTAAGATAAGAGGAGCTTAGTAATAAGCTCCTTTTGTTTTTTAAGAATGAACTGAAAAAGATAGTCCCAATAAGACATTAGCAATACAAGCAGCTTCGATGATCAGTGATTGAAAAATAAGTTAAACTTGATGCTTTTCTTTCATTTCAAAAAATATTGTATCAACTTCATGGTACTTTAATTCATCCATTTGAAACTGTCATGCATAAAATACTGATCAGCTTTTTACTCTTCATGGCAGTGACAATTTCAATAGGGTTCTGTCAAACATCTTCCATTATTACTTTAAAAGGAATGATCGTGAATGCTACTACAGGTGAAGCAATTCCATCTGCGAGTATTCGTATTTCTAAAAACAATGTCACTACGATCAGTAATGAAAAAGGCGAATTTATTTTTAAGATATCTGTTGAGAACAGGGGCGACAGCATTCATATCACGCATATAGGGTTCGATCCGGTTGTTATCACCATCAATAAATCCGATACTGGAATAAGGGTAATAAAGCTTCATGAAAAACTGCATGTACTGGCAGATGTTGTGATCATGAATCCAATGGATATCATTAAAAAAGCGATCTCAAAAATCCCTGATAATTATCCTTCATCCCCTTATCTGTTGCATGGTTTTTACAGGGTATACGGCACCAAAGAAAGAAATATCATTGATATTTCAGAAGCAGTCTTTGACATATACGGAGAAAACTATGTAAATAAGGATAAGCAATTGAAATTGATCAAATCAAGAGTAGACAAAGACCTGACAGCTTTTAACGGGTTTGACGGATTGAATTTTGGAGCAAAACCGGAAGGTATTTTCAGAGACGATCTGGTAAGTAATGCGGCACAATCTGATCTGTTGAGTGAGGAAGGATTGAACAATCATCAATTCCTGTTTAACGGTATCGTAGATTATGACGGTAAGCAAGCCTATGAAATTGAGTTTGATCAAAAAGACGGATTAAAGAAGTCGCTTAACAAGGGGAAATTATTTATTGATGTTTCGAGTTTAGCTTTTTTAGAATTCGATATTCAGAAAAGCCCGAAGGGATTGCAGTTTTGGGAATTGGGATTCGGGCAAAGGCTGTCGCTCAAATTAGCCAATATTCAGTTGAAACTTCTGGGAGACAGCGGCAGGATCATGTATCAAAAATTCGGCAACAAATATTATCTGAACGAGGTCAACGGGACTAAACTTTTACATATAAAAGGTGGAGGAAAACATTTTGAGATCAATCCCCTGCGAATGAAAGCTGAATTTTTGATCACAGGTATCGACACTGCTGATTTTGCAGCATTCAAAAAAGGGGATGTATTTGGTAAGACCATACTTATTGAAGGCGAAGCACCGGAAAAAAATACAGACAGCACCGATCAATTCTGGGGTAATTACAATTTGATACAGGCAACATTTAATGTGGATTCTGTTGCAAAGATCATTCGTGCTAAAAATGAGACGCTTAATTATAAAAGGGTTTTAGAGAGTAGACTGTCGAAATACAAAAGTGATAAAACGACAAGAATAGATTCCATTCTTAGTTTTTATCATCGTAAAGATCAATTTAACGGAACTGCATTGGTAAAATATCAGGGCAATACGATCTATGAGAGATCTTTTGGGTATGCAGATAAAGAGAATAATATTTTAAATGGACCGCAAACGCAATTCAGGATCGGTTCCACTTCCAAACAGTTTACGGCCATGCTCATCATGCAATTGGTCAATGAAAATAAGTTGCAGGTGGAAGATACAGTCGGTAAATATATAGCAGGATACAAACACGGGAAAGTCACTATTCAGCAATTATTAATGCATCAATCCGGCATCCCTAATTTTACTGATGTTTATTTTGATAAAATTGTATTGAAGCAATATACAATGGATGAATTGGTTCAAAATTTTTGCAGTGATCCTTTGGAATTCGAACCGGGTACTCAATTCATTTACTCGAATTCAGGGTTTGCAGTATTGGCAGATGTGATAGAAAAAGTTACAGGGAAAAAATATAAGGATGAATTGAAAGAAAGGATTTTTGATCCTTTGGGAATGAAACAGAGCTATTTTGGAACAGTGCCACATGTTGCATCGATGGCAATCGGATACATCAATGACCAGCCCGAACATATTTATCCTGTTGAGAATGTGGCAGGGGCAGGAGGCATCGTTTCAACAGCAGAAGACCTGTTGTTATGGAATAACGCTTTATCTGCAGGAACAATATTGCCTAAAGATAAAACCGAAGAATTATTGAAGCCGAGGGTGGAATGGAAAGAGTATGATGCCATGTATGGATATGGCTGGATGATCGATAAATTACAGTTCAATGCCTCTAAAAAACATACGGTGCAATATCACCCCGGAACAGAATTTGGTTTTTATGATATGCTGGTCAGGCAACCCGATAAAGACATATTCATCATCTTATTGAATAATAAAAGTGATTTTCCAAGATTTGATATGACCGACCTGATACTCAACGAACTGAATTAGTCGGTAAAATGAAAGGAGCTTATTACTAAGCTCCCTTTTTATTCTACAAACACAGAGGGGAGTTAAATTTTAGAAAAGCTGATCAATCTGTCATACACATCTGCATAACTGCTACCGATGGGAACTTCTTTTCCTGCCACGGTGATCTTGTTCTTGCTGAACTTTTCGACCTTACCCAATGGAACGATATAGGAACGATGGATCCTTGCAAACTCTTTAGAAGGCAATTTTTCCAGCATTGCTTTTAATGTCATGAGTGTAAGGACAGGAGAGGGCTTGATATAAATTTTGATATAATCATCCAATGCTTCGATCAGTTCAATATCTTTTAAATTGATCTTCATCATTTCATAGTTCACTTTCACATACAAACTGTTTAATTGCAATTCCTGAGAAGATAAAAATTCCATGTATTCGTTTGCCTTGTACACGGCTTTTAAGAAACGGTCGTATTCAAAAGGCTTCAATAAATAATCAATGGCATCTACATTAAATCCTTCTGCCGCATAATCCTTGAATGCTGTAGTAAAGATCACCAATGGTTTTACAGTAAGATTCTTATAAAACTGGATCCCGTTGATATCGGGCATTTGGATATCGAGAAATACAAGATCGATCTCGTTTTGTTGCAGGAAATCCTTTGCTTCATCAGGATTGGTGAATACTTTTACCAATTGCAAAAAAGAGATCTTCTCACAATATTTTGTCATGATCTGCAATGCCAGAGGCTCGTCATCTATCGCGATACATTTCATCATACTAAATCAATATCTAAATGAACAATGAATTGGTTATTATTCTCCGATACTTCCAATCTATGCTTCTGAGGATACAATAATTCCAGCCTCCTTTTTACATTATTGATACCAATACCGGTAGTGTCTTTCATAGCATGGTCGGCTTTTACAATAGTATTGGTAACTGAAAATGAAACGGATTTTGGTTCTAAGATCAATTTTATTACAATGGCAGATGCATCTTTAGCACTTACGCCATATTTAAAAGCATTTTCGATGAACGGAATGAAAAGCAATGGTGCGATCTGTTTATTCTCTATTTCACCTTCAGTTGTAAAATCTACTTTTGCTTTATCGGTCAATCTTACCAGTTGCAGGTCTATATAATTCTTGATGAAATCTACTTCGCTTTGTAAGGAAACACTGTTGGTTTGTGTATCGGTCAATACATAGCGCATGATGGAAGATAATTTCATCACTGCATTGGCTGTTTCCGCACTTCCTGTTATGGCGAGCGAATAGATATTATTCAGCGTATTAAAAAAGAAATGAGGATTAATCTGTGATTTTAAGAAGCTGAGCTCTGTATTGATCTTCTCGCGTTCGATCTGTTCTTTATGGTCTTCTATTTTTTTCCATTCCTGCATTACTGATAAACAAGTGCCCACCGCAAAAACGAGAATGAATACTGCATAAGAGCCCGGGAAATACCTGAAATCACTGTTTCGTTTATAGATGGGTGGCGGTGGTTTGTGAGCCGAGATGTTTTGCTTGCTGCTGTCAGTAGGTTGTAATCTTGCTTTCTCCCTTTCTGCTCTGTGTTGTTGCACTATTTCCTGCCGGATGGTTTCTTCATCATTACCTGTGATCCAATGTGCCACTTCTTTGGGTACATAGAAAAAAGCTACAAAACAGGCTGCGATACATACAACATAGAGTAACCATTTTCTTTTGAACAATAAACGGGGGATAAGGAGCAAGGTATTGAGATAATAAAATCCCAATAAAAAGAGATTAATGATGATGAGCAGTATAATAATGTACTTGCTGATATCAAACGGAATATCTTTTGATTGCGGAAAGAAAATATAAGGCAGCAGAAAGAAACAGATCCATGTTGCCAGATGTGCAATAGTGATAATAATATTTTTATTCTTTTTCAATGCAATGGCTTTTTTAAAATTTCATGTCGTATTTATTCCAGATATAGATTTCCTGAATACTACTTCGTGGTGCGTTTCCGGAAGGACCTATAGGGTCGATCAAACTAGGCGCTCTTGATGTACTTATTTTCGGACCCGAACCAGCAGGTGCTTTGACGATCTCTGTTGTACTTGTACGTTGACCCTGTGCTGAAAGATCAGGCGCATTTAATTTTAATCCTATACTGATCTTTTTTCCGGTGAGACTTGCAATTGTTCCCAATGAACTTAAAGGGATAGCGTATTCGAGATACATCAGTTTAGCATCGTCCCATGCAAATGCAAGATTGGCAGCATTTTCATTGGATAGTCCCAGTTTTTTTTCATTTTCCTGGCCTTCAAAGCCGGAAACCTTCATAAAGATCAATCTAACTCCCAACTGCTGTTTTATTTGTTCAATATCTTGAGGGGATGCACTGGCATTTGCATCTCTTTGTCCTTGATTAGGGTCTGCTGCCGTACTTTTTATCGGAAACTCAATGGTCGTTCCTTCTCTGTGTTTTCCTTTCAGGTCAATGAATAAATTCATGCCCAATTTCATCAGTCTGATCTGCATGCGTTGATTAGGGACTTTCAACGCTATATATAACTGGGTATTATCATTATCAACCGCAACTGAGATCTCTGTTTCTTTATCTACGGTGAATGGAATAGCAGCCCATTCGGCAATATTGCCGTCGATCACATGCGGAAGTTTGGCAGTATCAGTGTACAACAAGGTTTTATTCAAGCGTTTTGCAGAAGCTTCTTTAGCTGATGCAAAGACGATCAACAGCGTGAGTAGTAAAACTAAATTTTTCATACAGCATGGTATAAGGGTCAAAAGTAATGAGGTTCAAAAAGATAAGGATAGTTTATGGGTGAACAAAGATGATTAATCGGTAAGCCCCATCTGGCTTTCAAAGCTTATTACACTAACTGCATTACTTCTTCATACAGGCTTTGGATCAGGCCATCTGCCAAACCGATCTTGGGAACGAATATTTCTTGTATATCGGTCCAGCGCATGACGTTGATGTAGATCTGCAGGGCAGGAACGATCACATCGGCTCTGTCTTCTCTCAATTTATAAACACGCATCCGTTCTTCCAAAGAAAACGAAGAGAATTCTTTGTAGTAGTCTTTCAAAAGCTCCAGAGGAAGGGGTTTGCCTTCTTTCTTTTTACTCATGGAGAAAACCTTATTGATATTGCCACCGCTGCCAATGGCGATCATGGGCAAATTGCTTTTTGTATTACGTTTAAGATGATCTTTCATTTCATCCCATGTTTTTTCGGTTACCTGACCTTTCAATAAACGAATGGTACCTATGTTGAACGACTCCTTATATTTTAATTTTCCTTCCGAAAAAAAAGTAAGCTCGGTACTACCGCCACCTACATCAATATATAAATATGAATGCTCTGTGTCGAGGTTTTCGGCAATATGATTTTCATAGATCATATTCGCTTCTTCATCGCCACTAAGGATCTTTATTTCAATGCCCGTTTCCAGTTTTACTTTTCTGATGATGTCTTCACTGTTGGCTGCATCACGCATGGCACTGGTGGCACAGGCTTTGATGAATTGCACTTCATAAGCCTTCATCAAATGACCATAAGCTTTCATGGTTTGCAGGATCATTCCTCTTTTGGGTTTGGAGATCTCACGGTTTTCAAATACATCGAAACCCAATCGCAGCGGTACGCGTATCAAATTGAGTTTGTTAAATTGCGGCCTGCCTTCTTTTGTACTGCTTACTTCAGTGATCAATAATCTTGCTGCGTTACTCCCTATATCAATTGCTGCTAACCGCACTTTGTTTTATAGATTTTTGGTAGAGATAGTGATACGTTTCTATCTGAGAACGTATTTTCTTTTTACCTACTGAAGGTACATAGTTATTGGAGAGTTCATTGTCGAGTATTCTTGCTTTAACGTTATCTCTTAATTGAATGTGGATAATATCTTTTAATTCCTGACGGATGACAGGATCATTCACAGGAATGGCAGCTTCAACACGATGATCGAGATTGCGGACCATCCAGTCGGCAGAAGAAATATATACTTTTTCTTTTCCGTCATTGTGAAAGATCATGACTCTGGCGTGTTCCAGAAATTCATCAACAATACTGATGGCTTGCACCGGATGTTTGAATTTTTTATTCTGCATCATCGCACAAAAGATACCACGTACCACCATTTTAATTTCTACTCCTGCCAATGCAGCATCATACAATTTATGGATCAGTCTTGTATCACTTAAGCTGTTTATTTTTAAAATGATACTTGCCGGTTTTTTTGCTTTTGCATGTTTTATTTCTCTAACGATATTTGCTTCCAATTCCTTACGCATATTGACCGGACAAACCAATAATGTTTTGCAGGCACGCAGTGGTTGTGCACCGCTATGCCAGTTTTCCAGGTATTTAAATATACGGTTGATATCGGCCATTACATTTCTGTTGCTGGTCAGCAAACAATGATCGCCATATACTTTTGCTGTGCGTTCATTCAGATTGCCAGTGCTTACAAAGCCATATTGAATGGTCTTATTCCCTTTTCTTTTTTTAATGATACATAGTTTGGCATGGATCTTCAATTTTGGAACGCCCAATAAAACTCTTACGCCTTCTTCTTCGAGGATCTCTTTCCATTCTAGATTCGCTTCCTCATCAAACCTTGCTTTCAATTCCAACATGACCACTACCTGTTTGCCATTGCGTGCTGCATTGATCAATGCATTTATTATTTTGGAGTTAGGGGCCAGGCGATAAGCAGTTATCTTAATAGAAGTAACATCCGGATCCATGGCTGCTTCACGTAACAGATCGATCAATGCATTGAAAGTATGATACGGAAAATGCAACATTACATCCTGTTGGGTAATCACATCCGTAACCCTCACTGAGTTTTGTAATGCAGGATGTGTGAAGGGTTGACGTCTTGCATTTTTATTTTTAAAGATCCCGGGGAAGTCCATAAAATGGCGGAAGTTGTGAATACGTCCACCGGGTATTAAATTACTTTTTCTGGAAAGGCTTAAACGACGAATCAAATATTCCAATAAACCTGCATCCATTTCCTTATCATACACAAAGCGAACAGGTTTTCCCTTGCGTCGATTCTTTAATCCCTTCTCTATCTTTTCAACAAAAGTGGTACTGATATCATTATCAATATCCAATTCTGCATCTTTGGTCACTTTAAAAATATGCGATTCAAAATGATCGTATGCAAAATAGGAGAAGATAAAAGGCAGGTTAAAACGGATCACGTCTTCCAATAATATAATGGAATGTTCTCCCGGCTTGGAGGGCAGTTCCACAAAGCGTCCTATTGCTCTTGCAGGAACTTCTATCAATGAATATTTTTGTTTGTAAGCCGTATTTTTTTTATTCATCACCACACCCAGATAGATACTTTTATCACGGAGATAGGGTAATTGGGGCAGGCTTTCGATCATTAGGGGAATCACATTACTGCGTACATGCTCATCAAAGAAATTGCGGACAAATTTTTGTTGTTCCCTGTTCAGGTGTTTTTCATCGACCAACAATATTTTTTCTTTTCGCAGTTCTTTTAAAATGCCTTCCCAGATCCTGTTGAATTCATTCTGTTGTTGTAAAATAATGGTTTGAATAGCATCCAGGATCTTCTGCGGGTCATCCTCCATATGCATATTCAGTTTCTTCCGCTTCTCCGCAAATTCGATCATGCGTTTTAAAGTGGCCACACGTACACGAAAGAACTCATCACTGTTATTGGAATATATACCCAAAAAACGAATGCGTTGTTCCAGAGGGACAGATGGATCATTTGCTTCCTGTAAAACCCTTCCATTAAAACTGAGCCAACTGATATCTCTCGGAATGAATTGTTTTTTTGACATGCTTCTTTTTCGTTGACTTCAAATATAAGAAAGGCTGTTTTGAGTTAGTGTTAAGTTTAGATAATAAAAAAAGAGACATCTTTCAATGTCTCTTTTTTTATTCAAAAATGTATAGTTTATCCTCTTCTTCCTCCTCCGCCAGTTGGACGGCTCGCAGGTCTGCTAGACTGTGCAGGCCTTGATTGAGTCCGGTTGGGTACATCACGATTGAAATTATTTTGTCTTGTATTACTTCGATCCCTGGCTTTTTGCTGATTATTGAGATCAGATACCCTGTTGGCATTATCATTTCCTACAGGTTTCCAGTTATTCGTTTTATTATCCCTAGTATTCCAGTTATTGGTCTTTGCATCTTTCTGATAAACACTTCCGTCCTTACCCGCAAAAACATTATTCTTATTGCCGCCGGAGGTATTGCCCATTTTATTGTTTCCGTTGACCTTATTATTACCGACTGCATTGTTGCCTACCTTACTGTTATTGTTGTTATAGTTACTGCGGTCAATATTTTTGGTTGATACCCCTTGATGATTATTGTAAATATTATTGTGATTATTATTAATGGTAATATTCGTGTTGCCATAATGATTTACATGATTGCCACCGCCATAATATCCGCCTCCATGATAAGGGGGTCTGTATGGTGGACGATACATGGGTGGTCCAAACCAGCAGCCTCCGCCATGATATCCGCCACCCCAGCCAAATCCAATATGCATGAAGCCATAATTAACGCCAAATCCCATACTCCATCCGGTCCATGGATTATAGCTGAATCCAAATCCCCATGTGACCGGGCGTGGATAATACACACTGCCATACCAGGGGTGATAATAGAATCCGGTACCATATACAATGGTAGGCCCATACACATATCCACCCATATAACCTGCTGTATAACCCACATACACATATTCAGGTGTATTATCATAGATGTACACGTATTTTGAATTATATGCCGGACTATTTGCCGGTATCTTTTCTACATCTTTGGGTCTTTCATTCGCTACTTCCCATGGGCCTGTTGGATTTTTACTAACGAACCAGATCCCGTTATCCAAAGCAAAATATCTTCCTGCAGGATCTATCATCACAGTAATATTACTGTTCTCTGCTAATTGCAAAGAAGTGCCTTCGATCTGTTTGAATTTTGGAGCACCATCATATTCAACTTTTACTGTAGCTGTTTTTCTATCCACTTTAGCTGTTTGCGGGATCTCTGCATCAATCTTTGCTTCCTCTGCAGCATCTGTACCGGCTACATTGGCGAGTACACCATCTTTATCAGATCCTTCGGGGATCTTTGCAAAATCGGCAGGTAATTGATCAGCTGCTGTATAAGTCCAAGGACCATTAATATTGGTTGAAGTATACCAGCGACCTGCTAAAAGAACATAGGTTTTCTGACTGTTGATATCCTTAAAGATCTCATTCGAAGTATTGGAAACGTAGAGCAGAGAAGTGTTCTGTATCGTTTTGTAATCAGCTTCGCCTTTTGATTGCAGTAATTCTGTTGGTTCTGTTGCAACAATGATGTCAGTTACAACGGGTTTTTCAGTTAGTTCTTTACCGCCATTGTTTTCTTTTTCCTGTTTCTTGATCTGATCATTGACTGATTTCAATTTGGTCGAGAGTGCTGTATTTTGTTTCCATCCTTCTTTAATCGAAGAAGATTTATACCAGATACCACCCACATACATATTCCATTGATTACCTTCTTTAAAGATCAGATTAGGGCTGTTCACTACTTTATCGGCATCCAGATCCTTGTCTTTCTGAATTTTAGGATCTCCATCTAATATCACAAGGGTAGTGGGTTTATTGCGATAGATTATTTTAGGAGGATCATTTTTAAACTGATCATTCGTTGCCGAACTATTATCTTTTTTGATTGCAGTGATCAATTCGTCCAGTGATATCTTCAAGTTCCAGCCGGGTGCTTCTTTTTCAATAGCGGCTACCATTTGATCTACCTGTGCCTGGTCATCGATCCCGGTAAATTTTGCATTCGTAACATCCAGGGATTCCAATTCGGCCATTCTGTTATCCTTATCAGTGCTCATAATGGCGGTATAAAAGATAGCTCCGAAAATTGGTTCCGCATTTGCAGTTTTACGATAGGATACAGCAGCTCTTCCTGTTGTTTTATTCCCGCTTAAGCTTTCAGGTTGTGGCTCATAGACCGTTACTTTGCCACCACCGGATAGTGCCACATCTTTAGGCCAGACATCCTGGGCTTGTACTGACAGCGATACGGTGAGTAGTAAAACAATGAGTGACAAATAAATTCTTGAATACATACAATATTGTTTTTGTATACTTATTTTTTAACGAATAATTTCTCTTGCTTGAGCTGGCCGATCAATTTATTAGTATAGTCTTTACTGAATTGTGTCAGCGATTGAGGATCTAAGATCTTTGACTGTACCGACCACATGATCTCTGCCGATGCAGCATCATAGAGATTACTCTGTATAAAATAGGTTTTCTCTTTCGAGTAATAACCAGGCGTACTTACTGTAGATTGGGCATAACTGTAATAACCGAAATAGGTACCACCCCAGCCGCTGTAAGGCATGGTTGCATAGGGTAATGTTGTATAAGCTTCAGTACCGGCAGTATAATTTACATCCGCTTCTTTCTTTAAAACCGATGCTATAAAAACAGCATCACAGCCTGCTTCTTTTACTTTTTTAATGATCTCATCCTTGGTAGGAATGGTAGAATTTGATTTCAGATCAGGAGGCAAAACATCGATGCTTTTCACTGCATGGTATCCTTTTTTAATAATAATATTGGCAATATCAGTTTCCAATAAAGCCCTGGCTTCTAAATTACCGGTTACCACTACAATGAAAACCTTATTGAAAGTTTTTCCCTGCCTTTTTTCTGTGTTCACCCAAACGCCATTTGGTTCTTTGGCAACCTTACAGGAGCCGATACATAAAGCGATAATAAGAACAGATAAGAGTAACTGAAGTCTTTTCATTTGATTGTTTTAAGTTGATTTATCAGGCATTGATCACCCGTACGATTACAGAATATTTTAAATATTTCTCTAAGGTAAATCTTCTTATGCTAAGATATATTTATGAACAGGTTTTTTAGTCATATTTAACTAAATTCGGTATCAAGCCGAAGCCCTAAATAGTTAAAAAGACAGATATCTTTAAGGATATCTGTCTTTCTTTGTTGTGTTATATTTTAAAAGGGCATTAACGGCCTAATTCCAACCTCCACCCAAGGCTTTATACAAACTAACAATGGCATTTAATCTTTGCTGCAGTAAAAGTGACTCTTGTAATTCTGCATCAAACAAGCTATTTTCCTGTGTTAATACTTCAAGATAGGAGGTATACCCGTAATTATATCTTGCATTGGAAAGTTCCAAAGCTTTTCTTCCGGCATCGGCCTGAATTTTTCTTTTATCATATTCTTCCGCATAGGTCTTTGAAGATACAAGTGCATTATTTACATCGGCAAAAGCACTTAGTACAGTTTGTTCATATTGCAGTTGCATTTGTGTTGTTCTTACTTTTTCAACTTCTACTCTTTTTTTGTTTTGGTTGAACTGGAAGATTGGCCCGGTAATGCCACCAAAACCATTTGCCACAAAACCATCACTGATCAATGTATTCAATTGCGGACTTGCAAAACCTAAGATTCCTGTTAATGAAAAAGAGGGATACATCGATGCCTGAGCAATTCCGATCCTTTCAAATTGTGCCTGCAATGTTTTTTCTGTTGCTCTTATGTCCGGTCTTCTTTGCAGTAATTGCGAAGGCAGTCCAGCAGGGATGTCGGGTGGCAAGATCTGATCGAAAATATTTTGCCCCCTCGAGATCGGCCCCGGATTTCTCGACATCAATACATTCAATGCATTTTCTGTTTGTGCGATTTGCCTTTGAATATTGGGTATCAAGGCAGCTGCCTGTGCTTCCTGTTGGATGGCCTGAAATTTATCCAGCTCAGCGATATACCCTTTATCGAATCTTTCTGATATGATCTTTGTACTTTCTTTTCTGGATGCTAAAGTTCTTTGCGCAATTAATAAACGGTTATCCAGATCGCGCAATAAAAAATATAGGGAAGCGGTTTGTGCAACCAAACTCACTCTAAATGCATTCCTGTTTTCATCGATCGCTAAGAACTGTGCCTGTGCAGAAGCAGTTGCCCTGCGTAATTTACCCCAGAGATCGATCTCCCAGTTCAATACACCAAGAGCACTTAGCAGACCACTGTTCAATCCTGCTCCAACTTTCAATGCACTTGTACCTGCAGTACCACCACCGGCTTGTACCTGATAACCAAAAGAAGGATATTGATTGATACGGATAATATCGGTTTGTAATCTTGCTTCTTCTACCCTGGATGCTGCCGTCAACAGATCCTTATTATTCGATAATGTTGTTTTAATGAGGGATTGCAAAGCTGTGTCCTTAAACAATTCAAACCATTTGACCAATGCAACGGTATCTGCATTTGCATTGTCGGAAAAGCCGGTAGGTGTAACAACAGCAGGTTGCTGATATTTTGAACCTACCATGCAACTCCCCAACAAAACAGTGATTAGTATAAATAGGGTTCTAAACTTTTTCATGGTTTAATGAGTTGTAGAATTTGAATCTGTTGTATCAGCAACAATATTTCTTTTCTTTTTGTTTCCTTCGATCATCACAAAGAAAGCAGGAATCAGGATCACACCAATAATGGTGGCAACCACCATGCCGCTGAATACGGATGTACCCATTACTTTTCTTGCTTCAGCACCTGCACCGCTGGCAGTCATCAAAGGGATCACACCCAATATAAATGCAAGTGATGTCATTAATATGGGCCTGAAACGAAGTCTTGCACCTTCAATGGCAGCTTTGTATGGTTCCATTCCTTCATTCTCCATTTTCATTTTTGCAAACTCTACAATTAAGATCGCATTCTTTGCGTTCAATCCGATCAACATCACCAGTCCTATCTGTGCAAATACATTGTTTACATAAGTTGCAGCGAACAGGCCGCCAATAAATAGTCCAAGTAAAGCACCCATCACTGCCCATGGTGTTCCCATTAAAACACTGAATGGCAGTTTCCAGCTTTCATATTGTGCAGCAAGGATCAGGAATACAAATAACAAAGCCATTCCAAATACACTGGCACCCTTACCCGATGCTTCTTTTTCCTGATAAGAAGTATTGCTCCATTGATATCCGATATTGGCCGGCAATACTTTTTTAGCCACCCCTTCTAAAACGCGAAGGGCCATATCGGAACTGACACCGGGTGCAGGCACACCGTTTATTTCGGCAGCACGATATATATTAAAGTGATTGGTAAAACTTGGACCAATAGTGTCTTTAACTTTTGCCAGTGTACCTAATGAGATCATATTACCTGAAGGGTCTCTCACAAAATATTGATTGATATCATCGGGCTTCATTCTGTATTGAGCATCAGACTGAATATACGTTCTGTACTGTCTGCCGAATGAATTGAAATTATTGACGAATGATCCACCCAGATAAGCTGAAATGGCTCCATTCACTTCTTGCAATGGAATACCCAACTTCTGTACTTTTTCTTTATCAACCTGAATGGACTTTTGCGGCACTGCTGCTCTGTACAATGTATAGATCTTACCGATCTCTGGACGCTTTGATGCAATGGCAATAAAACGTTGTGTTTGCTGTGCCAAGTACTGTGGCGAATTTCCTTCTTTATCTTGCAGCATCATGGTAAAACCAGCACCACTTCCTAAACCGGGAATGGGTGGTGGACCAAAAACGATCACAGTTGCGTCCGTGATATTCTTGTTCAATATCTTATTCATTTCTGCAATGATCTGCGCTGCTGATCTATGTCGTTCAGCCCAGGGTTTCAAACTGATGAATCCCATGGCTGAATTTGGCGCTGCAGTTCCCGACATCATATTGTAACCATTGATGGCAGTATAGGTATTCACTTCTTCCACATTCTTAAAATAAGCTTCTACTTTTCTTGATACTTCTTCTGTTCTTTGTTTGGAAGCAGCATCAGGTAACTGAATGCCGATCATGAAATAACCTTCATCTTCTTCAGGTACAAAACCGCCGGGCACTTTCATACCTAATACAAAAGTGAGCACACAAATGCCGATCAAAATAAATACGGTCATCACTAATTTTCTGGCAGCAAAGCCCGCCACTTTAATATATCCGCCCGTGAATTTGTCGAAGTATCTGTTAAAGCCATCAAAGAATTTCGACAATAAACTCTTGCTTGGTTTCTTCGGTTTCAATAAGATGGCTGCTAAAGCCGGACTTAAGGTCAATGCATTGAAAGCAGATAAAGCCACAGATATGGCGATGGTAATAGCAAACTGTTGATACAATCTCCCGGTGATACCACCTGATAATGCCACGGGAATAAATACCGCACATAAAATAACAGCAATAGCAATAACCGGTCCGCCCACTTCTTTCATCGCTTTTTGTGTAGCTTCTTTTGGTGAAAGGCCATGTTCAATTTCATGGATCACGGCTTCCACTACTACGATCGCATCATCTACCACTAATCCAATGGCCAATACCATTCCCAATAAGGAAAGTTGATTCACAGAAAATCCCAATAATGGGAAGAACATAAATGTTCCGATCAATGAAACAGGAACTGTGATCAATGGGATCAATGTAGCACGCCAATCCTGCAGAAATAAGAACACTACCAGTATCACAAGTATCACTGCTTCAAATAAAGTATGCAGCACTTCTTCAATACCAACTGTGATGGCTTCTGTTGTATCTAAACTTAATTTATAATCCAATCCCTGCGGAAATCTTGTTTTCAATTCTTCCATTTTAGCCTTCGCCTTGTTGGCAACATCCAAACCATTGGCACCCGGAATTTGATAGAGTGCGATTACAGCACAGGGCGTTCCATTTAAATTACTGCTCAGATTATACATCTGCAATCCCAGTTCAATTCTCGCTACATCCTTCAATCTTACTTGCGCACCGTTATTGTTCGATTTTAAAATGATATTACCGAAATCTTCTTCCGATACCAAACGTTGCTGCAGTATGGCCGTATACGAATTTTGAACTCCCGGTGTGGAAGGTTCATCCCCGAAACTACCGCCCGGTACAATATTATTTTGAGCTTTGATGGCATTCACTACATCCGATGCTGTGATCTTTAATTTCGCTAATCTGTCGGGCTTCACCCAAACACGCATGGCATATTCGCTGCTGCCCATCACACTAACATCGCCCACACCTTTGATACGTTTTATCTCGTCCAGTAAATTAATGAATGCATAGTTGTTGATGAAGTTTGCATCATATGTTTTGTTGGGACTGTACAAAGAAAACAGGAGCAGGGGGAAGGTCAATGACTTCTTAACATTCACGCCCAGATTAATCACTTCGGGCGGAAGAAATGGATTGGCTCTTGATACACGGTTTTGTGTAAGCATGTTTGCATTATCAAGATCGGTACCTACTTCAAATGAAACCTGTAATTGCATGGTGCCATTATAATTCACAGATTTCATGTAGATCATATTCTCCACACCATTCACCTGTTGTTCGATAGGAGTGGCAACAGTTTGTTCCATGTCCACTGCATTGGCACCTGTATAGTTTGCCGAGATCTGCACCATGGGTGGTGTGATCTCCGGATATTTAGAAACGGGAATACCCTGCAAGGTTAATAAACCCATGATCACAATGAAAATGCTGATCACCATTGCTACGATAGGTCGTCTTATAAAAAATTCACTCATAGAAATCAGTTGGTAGTAAAGATTATTGTTTTGAAGTACTGTCGTAATTCCAAGGGATCATGGTTGGGTTGATCGGTACATTTGGTCTTATCAGGGCATTCCCAATAATGGCAACCTTATCACCCGCTTTTAAACCCTTTGTTACGATCCAGTTACTGCCGACCCTCTTTCCCGGAACAATGATGGTTGGGTTGATCTTATTGCTGTCGCCCAAAGCAAAGACCTGATAAACATTTTGCATTTGACTCACTGCATTTTGCGGCACTAAAACCGCATCTTTATACAGATCAGTTTGCAAACGAAGCTTTACATATTGACCCGGTCTCAAAAGATGTTTTGTATTCGGGAATGAAGCCTGTACTAATAAGGAACCCGTGGCAGGGTCTATTTGCCGGTTGGTTAAACTGATCGTACCTGTTTCATCATAAAGACTACCATCGCTTAATACCAACTGAACAGGGATCTGATTTTGTAGGATCTTATGATCTGTATTATTCTTTGTTTTTGCAAACTTCAGATACTCATCCTCACTGATTGAAAAACGAACACGTACACTGTTAATGGATGAAATGGTATTTAATGGGGCACCCGTATTTAAATGGCCGATATAATCACCTACCATTACTTTGCTGATGCCGATCACACCGGTGATCGGGGCTTTGATACGTGTATAATCCAACTCTATTTTTGCATTGCGTAAAGCAGCTTGTGCTGCATCCACCTGACTTAATGAAGCCTGATAAGCCGCTTTGGCAGCATCCAGATCACGTTCACTTAATGCATGCATGGCAGTAAGGGGTTGAACCCTGTCTAACTCCGCTTTGTTTTTTACTTTGGCAGTATTTGCTTCTGCTAATTTTGCATCTGCCTGATCGATCTTGTTTTTAATGGGCAGATCATCCACTGTATATAATAACTGGTCTTTCTGCACCAGATCACCTTCCTTAAAATTCATGGCAGTGATCCATCCGTCCACTCTTGATTGGATCTGAATATCATCCTGGCCATAAGTTTCCCCTACATACTCAGAAAAGATAGGCACTGTTTCTTGTCCTACTGTTACAATATTCACTTCAGGAATTATTGCCTGTGCTTGCTCCTTGTTTTGGCTACAAGAAACCAGCAGCATCAGGAGAAAAAGGGGTAAAAAAAAGGAATAAATACGGTTCATATTTCATGACTTTATGTTAGGCAATTTATATTAAATTTAATAAATAACCTATTAAATAACAAATAATTCAGGCTGTTTTTGGGCTTGTATTTGGGGCCATTTTTAAGCTCTGTTTTAGGGTGCAAAATCTTGCAGATGATGTCAAAAAAAAAGCCGTTCAATAGCTAAATTTAATTAGTATAAACTGCTGCATGAAGCCGGAACTCGGCGCTGGAGGAATGATCTATTTAGTGAACTCGATATTTGTTCACAAATGATAGCCAGTGGATAGGAGGGTATTAAAATCTAAAACCTACATGAATGATATATCTGAAACCAAGGCTTGTAACATTGAATGTGCCTTTACTGTCTAAATGTTGATCAGCCAGAACATAGTTCAGTCCCGGGAATTTCTGACTCACCACCTGTACCAATACATCCCTTAATTTTTGCTTTTGCGATTCCGTTAAACTACTTTGAATATCAGCACTCATTTTGTAGGCCGAGATACCCGGACCAATTAATACCATATCCAATGTTAGCCTTTTCCAAAGTACAAACTGATACCCTAATTCTACACCAACTGAATGAATGGCCAGGTCGATATCGGTATTCACCAATTGGGCAGATGAGCCCGATTGCTGATAATTCCAACTGTTTGATTTTGTATAATGATTGTAGGAATAATAAGGGCCAATATAAACCCCATGCGGGGCATTGTATTTGTTTTCTTTAGACAGATAGAAACGATAATCCACCGAAAAATTAAAACCTTTTGAGCTTTTTGTATTGGTTAAGCTGATACTGTCGTTCGATAAAGAAAAAGAACCGGGTAAACTATTGCTTCCGATATTAACAGAAAAACTTTGATGCGGCGACACCACTCTTTCATAACCGAAAATGATACATTTATTGATGCCAAATAAAGCGCCGCTCGATAAATTATAACGGATCACATTTTTATAATCCTTTGTATGGGTACTGTCTTTTTTTTGGGCAGATGCCAATTGCATTGAGCCAATAATAAATGCAGTTGCAAAAAATAACAGTATTTTCTGTATCATAAGTTTCTCTTTTGGGTAGCGGCGACAAAGGTAGCTATAATTGTAAGATTTCTTTCTGCGGGCTGTATTTATGTTATATTTCTTCAAAGATATTCGAGAAATAACATTTTAAATAGCGCTTTATTTAAAGTGATTTGAATATAAAATGCTTAGATATATTTTTACCATCGTTCATTCATTATTTCTTTACGCTTTTCTGAATATTCCTTTTCGCTTATTAGCCTTTCGTTTTTAAGCTTTTCTATTTTATGAAGTCGTTCCTCGAAATCTAATTTATTTTCATTTGGGAGAAATGAATCTGGCAGAATGATTTCTTCTCCTGCCATAGAATTCGTGTTTTTATCATAGTTGACTAAGTTGTAAGTGAATGTTCCAATGATAACTAGCATTGCAAGCAACCAAAAACTTACAAATACAATTCCTACTTGTGAGTCATCTTCTCTTAATAACCCCATAAAAAAAAGCCCGAATAAAAACATCATACCTGCAACAATAATTCCTGCTATCAATGACCCCTTTGTTGGTTTTACAAATGCCTTGTTTTTCATATTATCTAAGTTTACCGGTAAATTGGAAATAATGACTAATGGTATTAATGTTTCTATTTTTTTGCTTTAACATAAGGACTTTTATATTTCAACAGAATGAATCCATTTTCGAAAAGAATGATGTAATAACACTTTTTTGTTTCTATATCAATTTTCTCTTTTTCACCTGCTGTATGATATTATTATTCATTAGTAAACTCCCTTTATTTGAGGTCAGTTAGTAAAGGGTTTCCTATAAAACTATTTTTAATGGTAAACGTTTTATTAGGGTTTATTCCTGCTGCCTGAAATGAATACGAGAATGTAGTCTCACGTGCCATTGCCTTACAATTATCTTCTTTAATACGAATGATTGTTAATGTATCATTTTTAACAGTAAACTTAAAATCACTTTTTTGCGTGCAACCTGTAGTGACAACTGATAAAATAACTTCCTGCGATTCGTAATTCAATTTAAGCCCCAAAAGATTTTCTGTGTTCTGAGAAAAGGCGTTAATTGTTATAATTGAAAACAGGATTGATAGCGTAAGAATAATAGTTGTTTTCATACTAAAGTATTAAGGGTTAAAACTCGTATTGAAATGATATGTCTGCATTGGTCAATAATAATTATTCAGAATAATGTATTACAGGAGCTAGCCCTTCAGAAAAAAATAAAGACTCTTTGTATTTTGGTGGAATAATAAACACACCCTCTTTATTAATAAACCCAATTTTATTGTTCATTTTGACTGGAGCTTTTCCTTCATGAAATAAAGAAAATATAAATTCATATTTGCAAGGAATTACCAAGGTGCCCAGTTCATTTATAAAACCACATTTGTTATTCTGATTTACTTCTGCTAACCCTTCCGAGAAGTCATATATGAAATCAAATTTTTCTGTGCTTATTATTTTACCTTCAGTATTAATCAAAGCCCATTTATTATCATCTGTCATAACCCTTGCAGTTCCATGATAATAGTTGCTTGCTCGTAAATAATTACATGGGATAATTAATTTCCCTTGTGTATTAATGAAACCGTAACGTTCGTTGATGCTTACTTTAGCAAGACCTTCACTAAAGCTGTATGCTTTATCATAAATAAAAGGTATTGCAACTTCTCCTAGTTTATTAATATATCCAAAGGAAGAATTTAATTGTGCACATGCTAAGTCATTGTTAAAGTCATATAAGTCTTCATATTTACATGGTATTATAGTGTTTCCTTCTTTGTTGATGAAGCCATAATTTCCGGATTTTTTAACTATTGCAATTCCTTCGTTAAAACGGAATGCTTTTTCAAACTGACAAGGAATAATATAATTGCCAGACTTATTAATGTAACCAAAGAGATTGCCCATTTTAACTATAGCAATATTTTTATAAAAGCTATAGGCATGATCGAATGTGTTGGAAAAAGCACTTGATTTGTCTTTAAAAATATAGCCCCATTGACTATTTGAATTTACGGTTGCAAGTCCTTCAGAAAATGCACCTGTACTGTCATATACACAGGGGATAATCAATTCTCCCTTATTGTTCATGAATCCCCATTTATTATTTTCTCGAACTTGTGTAATACTATCTATAAAACCGAAACTAATTCTTCCTTTAACGCCCCGAATAACTAAATCTCCTTTTTGATTAATATAATCAATAATAATATTCTCTAATTCATTGTCGGGAGTTGAAGTATTGGTAGTAATAGCTGATCTGCTATATTCCCCCTTAGTATTGATATAATAGCTGTCGCCATTTTTTACATATGCTTCTCCTTCATTAAAATTATCAGCTTCTTCATACCTGCATGGTATTGCCAATTCTCCTTTTTCATTATAATATCCCCAATGATTGTTTTGTTCAACTTTAATATATCCATTTGAAAATGTTCCAATATCATCAAACAAACATGGCACTAATAATACGCCTTGTTTATTTATTAACCCAACTTTACTTTGTTCATTTTCTACTCTGGCTAACCCTTGTGTAAATGGGCCAACCGAATTATAGATACATGGTATAATTTGCTTGCCTAGTGGATCAATATATCCCGATTTGGCATTGATGCTAACTGCTGCTAATCCTTCAATAAAATCTTCTGCATTTTCATATTGTAGTCCGATGACAACATCACCATTTTTGTTTACAAAACCCCACTTATCTTCTTTCCTTACTCTTGAAAAGCCTTCATTAAAACTTTCAGCCCAATCATAAGTACAAGGAATTAAGAGAATTCCCTGTTGATTAATAAATCCCCATTTTTTATCTATTCTAACCCATGAAAATCCTTCAGCAAAGGGTTTGTAATCGTCAAAGCGAAAAGAGGATAGAATATTTGAGTGAAGATCGATAAGCCCCCATTTATTGTTTAGTCTAGCCCAAGCAACACCCTGATAAAAATTAGTAATTTCCTGATACTTGCATTCAATTACATTAACTCCTTGCTTATTCACAAATCCCCATTTATTGTTCAGTTTTACTCTACATCTTCCATTTACAAAATTGCCTGTTTCTTCGTAGATGCATTTTACTACTTGTAATCCATTTATATTAATGATACCCCATTTGCCATTAAGTTTAACACTTGCAAAACCATCATCCTGAAAATTGAGTACACTATCATATTTACATTCGATAACTAATTCTTGTTTATAATCTACAAAGCCAAATTTTTTATCTTTTTCAAAAGCAAAAAGACCCTGATATTCAAATGCCTTTTTTTCTGGCGATGCATTTAGCATATAACCTTCAGCAGTTTGCTGTGCATTTAAAATTTTGTTTGATAACAAAAGGATTACTACTAGAAGAATACAATGAAAGCGATAGCAATGAATAAATGTTTGAATTTTCATAAAAGAAAGTTTATGGGTTACCTTAACAATGGGGGTGGTGAACCAAATCTGGTAACGCCAGTACAATGTTCAATACAGCCTGTAGTATAATTTGCCTTACATTTTTTTAAACAATCAATTTCTTTCATTTCATATTGCATTCTATAGGATAAGCTATTGATGTTTAAAGCAAAAGCATCATTATCGTTTGATAATTTTCTAATCATGAACCAACTGTAGCAAATAGAAGAAAGGTCAGCGTAAGTTTCGCCAATCATTTTTGCTTGATCAAAATATTCGCCGGGCATATCTAAAGCACCAAAAGGTTTTGAAGTCTTAATTATTGCTTCATATTTGTTCAAATGCATAGTTTCAATAAGACTGTTTGCAAATAATAGTACATCCAAATTTTTACTGGTATGCTCTTTATCGTCATTGAGTAAATCGGATAAATCTCCTCCAAGATTAACCCTATCAATTACATCTTGTAGTTTATCTAAATCAATTCCTTTAGCATTACTTTCTATGGTAAGCCATTTTTGCAGTTCTGGATTTGAACTGCCAAGAACTTTTCTTAATTGCGCATATATTTCTTTCTGTTCATCAGGCCTTAATGCTCCCATCAAATTATATTTGATGAACATCTTAGCTAAATATTCTTTTGAGTTTTTAATAACATCATTATAAGATTCATCAACTGTAGAAGCCCATTTTTCAAACTCTACAGTATTATTCTGTAAAGATTTTGAATAAACTTTCAAAGATTTTTGAATACCGGATATGTCTTTTTGCAGTGATTCAATTTTTTGTTCTGCTTCGTCTAACTTTTTTTCAATTGCTTCTTTTTTAGCTTTTTCTGCTGCTTGCTGTTGCTCTGCCTCTTTTAGTTTTTGTTCTTCTAATAACTTACGCTGATTTTCTTGTATAATTTTTGCTGTCTTATCCCATTCCTCATTAGCTTTTTTTCGATCAGCCTCTTTTTTATAATTATCCTCCGCGTTTTTTAAGTTTTGTTTGATAACATTATCATCAGGATTATTTCGCAATGCTTTTTTAAAATATTTTAAAGCTTCAGACCAATTTTGTTTTTTATACTCTTCTATACCTTTATTATTGTATTGGGTTGCATTACTTAATTTTTGCTCTTCCCTTTCTTCTTTATGAACCTGAAACCAGTTTGTACTGCTACTGCTACTAGAATTACTGGAGCTCCCGTTATTTGAGTATTTACAGTTAGCGGCATGCCCTGTTCCGCATTTATAGCCGCAATACGCACAAACACAATTTGTTTGAGCAATAAGGATAGTTGAAAAAAAAGGAGATAGTATTATCAATAACAGAGAATAGAAAGGGTAGAGTCTGTTTTTCAGTTGTAAACAGCTGAACAAAATATTCAGTTTCCTGAATTGTGGGGCAAGCCCAGGCATATAGTTAAAATCACCTCAAGGCAAAACTACATGCTTTTTTAATAGACTTTACTTATATCATTATTTTATTTTTAATTGCGTAACAACTTTATCTCTAAAGTTTGCATGTTCAATAATGGCAAACAGAGTGTTACCATTTAAATCATTAGCATAAAACGATCCATTGTTTAAGAATTACACAGCTATCCTAAGAGTTAACGAAGCTATTAGCCGAAGGTTTTATTGGGATTTTCAAAATGATTGTGTTGGTGAAAATATATTTTAGTTTAATTACTTAAAGAAAGTTATTTTGTGGGTAGAAGAAACTTAGTGATTTCTTGTGTTATTATAGACAGACTTCACATTTACATACAATCATAAAAAACAAATGAAAAAAAGACTTTAAATAACAAAAAGATAAAAAAATCAGGCATTCTCTTTTATCCTTCAAATAATTGGCCTCTTAACTGTAACTTCTATGAAAAAATGTAAACTGCCATTTTTATCGTATCTGTCTTTAATGGTTACCTGCTTTCTTGCATTTTCTTTTTCTGCTTCAGAAAGTAATAATGATAAGTTGAAAAATAGCCATCTTCTTGTATATACAAAAAACGGGAAGGGCTATATTCATGATAATATTTCTGCGGCAGTTGATTGTATTAAAGATCTAGGAATTCAAAACAATTTTTCAGTTGAAGTATCAGATAACCCTACTGTTTTTACCGAAGCAAATTTGAAAAAATATATAATGATTGTCTTTGCAAGCACTAATAATGATGTGTTTGATTCGGATGAACAAAGGCTTTCATTCAGAAGGTATATAGAAGCGGGTGGTGGATTTGTGGGTATTCATTCCGTTACCGGAACTGAAAGGAACTGGCATTGGTTCAAAATGATGATTGGCGAAACTTTTTCATGGCATGCCAAATTTCAAAAATTTCGTATTAAAAAAATGGATACAGAGCATCCATCCATGCGGGGAGTGCCGGATATATGGGAAAGGGAGGATGAGTGTTATTTTGGAAAAGAACTCTATCCCGGGATGAAAGTTCTGATGGCGCATGAAATTCAGTCTTTACAACAGGATCAGGCTGATATGATCAATAAAAATGCAGGCTCATTTTCTACTTTTTATCCTGCTGTTTGGTGGCAGCATTTTGAAGGAGGCAATATATGGATTACTACCCTTGGACACAGTAAGGAAAACTACAATGATCCTGTTTACAGAAACCATTTATTACAAGGCATCAACTTTGTGGCAAGCCAATACAAAGGGCTTAACTATGCAAATGCACATGCACTTACAAAAGATGACCCGCTTAAACTTGAATAAAATGCTGGAGTAAACTATTTCGCCTTTGTTGGTGTTTTTCACCAACAAAGTTTCATTCCTAATATTTGCCCTATTTTCTATGAAGCTGTGTGTACATTAAACCGGTTGGTGAAAACACCCAACCGCGGCGGCATTACTTTATTGACCTTGCATTTGAAACTAACACCAACAATGGCGAATATTATTTGTTGGATCACCGTACATATGTTGACCATGAAAACCGCGTGCAAAAGCTCCTCTATTTTTAAGTGATATTAAGGAATCTTAGTGTGATACCGTTTTGGAAAAAAAGTTAATCACCAATACACCTGCAAGAATCAGAACCAAACCTAAGATGGCTGGGAAATCCAATTTTTGATCATATGCAAAATAGCCAATCAAGGAAACCAAGGTGATACCCAAGCCTGACCAGATGGCGTAGGCAATTCCTACTGGGATACTTTTCAAAGTGAGCGAAAGAAAATAAAAAGCCACAGCATATCCAAGAACAACAATTAAGGATGGTCCAAGTTTTGTAAAGCCTTCTGCAGACTTTAATGCAGTTGTAGCTATCACTTCCGCAACAATGGCAATGGCTAAGAAAAGGTATTTCATGATTTATTTCATTTTTTAACTGATTGTAATTCTACTCATCAATGCAAAAAAGCTATGATGATTTAGATTTTATGATAGTTTAGTTTTTAAAAGTTGATCTTTTATATCTATTCTTTTACGGATTATTTATACATCTTACTTGTTATTCTTCCTGATAGGTAATCTTTCCATTCATCATAGTTAGCTTCACTTTGGTTGTGCTAATTTCACTGGGAGCAACCTTATGAAGGTCTTTCTCCAAAACAATCAGGTCGGCTGCTTTGCCAACTTTAAGCGAACCAATTTTATTTTCTAATCCCAGAACATAAGCGGCATCTAGCGTATAAGCCTTAAGTGCTTGATCTAAGGTGATACGTTCATTTACAGGAGGTAAAATGGGCATGACCTGTTGCTTGCCGTATTGCGGCAAAATAGCTCGGGTTAAGGCAACCTGTATCGCATCAAGAGGGCGATATGTAGCCACCCATCCTGATGCAGGCCAATCCGTTCCTAAAGCTAGGCGCCCTCCAGCCTTTAGAATAGAATTCATCCGTGCATATTCCGTTGATGCTACATCATTACCTACAATCTTCATCATTAGTTCTAATGTAGGGTCTGGCGTAAACCATTGTGCAGAGGTTTGCATTGTAACATTCGATTTTACAAATCTGGAAATTTCTTTGTCTGTAAGAAAAATAGCATGTGCGGCGGTATGACGGGAAGGACTATTTGGATAAGCTTTTTGCGCTTGTTCAATGGAATTAAGATAGGTGCTTGTTGTGCTATCTCCATAGCTATGCGCATGCGTATTTATTCCATTTTCTTGCGCCTTAATCACTGCTTTAGTAACCAGTTTAGGATTGAGTTGAAAATCGCCGTAAGAATTTGGCTGGTCTGCGTATGGCTTTAACATAACAGCAGTATGCTGAGACTCTCCACCATCAAACATAATCTTCAAAGTGTTGATTTTAACTAGATCAGAATTAAATTTTTTGCGCAAATCCAGCACCTTTTCCACAGGGTTCGTTACCGCAGGATTGTTCCAGTAGTAGCAACCTATAATGCGTAAAGGCAATTTATTTTCCTTCTCCAACTTTTGATAGGCTTCAAACCCTGACTCAGCAGGTATTGTGGCAATTCCGGCATCAAAAGCAGCTGTAATTCCTGCTGCGGCAAACTTAGGTAATTGTTCAGCTGTTGCAGTATTTACTGCCTCAATTGTTGGTGGTGCTAACTTTGCTAAAAGTTCCTGCTCAGCCATTGTTTCAACAACCCAACCAGTTGGTTCACCTGTTTTAGCGTCACGTTGAAAATAACTTAGTCCAGGAGCAGGGTCAGGAGATTTTGCATTTATTCCCGCTATCTCTAGTGCCTTACTATTTACCCATGCACTGTGAACATCAATAGCTATTAGCATAACTGGTCGATCGGGAAATAAGCTATCTAGTTTTGCTTTGGTAGGTCCTGAGGTTGGAAACAAAAAATAGCGCCATCCAAAACCTTGAATAACCTTTGCTTCTGGGTGTACATCTGCCCATTTCTTTAGATTTGTTAACAGTTCATTGATGTTGTCATATTGTAAATCTGCGCCCATTGTGAAAAGTGCCAACGTAGGATGTATATGGGATTCAACGAAACCAGGTAACAGCATTTTTCCATTTAAGTCTATTAACTTGGTTTTATCGCCAATAAAAGATTGTACGCCTTTATTGTTTCCAACATAAACAATTTTCTTCCCAGAAACGGCAACTGCCTCAGCTGTTGGATTCTTGCTATCGATGGTATAAATAGCCCCGTTTTTAAAAACATAATCTGCAGGCTTTGGACTTGTTTCTTTATTAATATTCTGTGCCGGTTTGTTATTTTGGGAATAAATAATAGAAGACCATAAAACACTTGCTGTAAAACACGCAAACATGGTTAATGATAATTTCATAATATTTTAGTTTTTTGTTAATCTATTTTACTATCGCAGGCTACTCAATATGAAAAAGTTGGAAATTTATCTTCTTTGAATAGTGCTGGACGTATTTGAGACCAATTAGATGCAAATTGGAAAGTGTCGAGATCAGTGAATGTTTGTCCGATCACTTGCATACCAGCAGGCATATTTTTTTCAACTAAGCCAAGTGGTACATCAACAATTGGATAACGATTCAGAATATTCCATTGCCATGTTAATGCATAGCCTAGGCCAGTACCCAACCACGGATCACTTATTTTCTTTTTAGCTTCAAACATATCAGCGTCGATAAAAGGTGTAGAAAGGGTTGGCATGAGCAGTAAACGGTAACCTTTTCCAAAAACTTTTTGTTGAACTTGTCGATGATATCTCGCTAATAAATCTTCTACTTCTTCAGCCTGTCGTGGTCCAACAGCTTTTACATGATCCAACATTTCAGCCATATATGGAGATAGCTTATCTCGATTAGCATTTGCTATTTCTAAGAAGTTGCCAATAGAAGTAGAAAGCAGACCATGCAAGAAAATTGTTTTATCTTTTTTAGAGAAACCGCAATCAACTTCATCAACTATGCAACCAGCAGCACGAAGTGTTTCAATACCCTTTAACATTACATTCTTTACAGATGGGATAACATCGGCTATGCCAGATCCCCAATCCACTGCGATTCGCCAACCCGATAATTTCGGATATTGGAAAGGATAGTCGAGACGAGGCCTGATTGCAGCCATAACTTTCTCGGATGGTCCAACAATTGCGTTTTGCAGATGTACAAGATCATCAAAACGGCGGGCCATCGGGCCAGAAGTTGAGTAAGGTATTTCGGCACTAGCTACCCGACCGAATGTTGGCCTAAAACCATAAAGACCATTTTGTGAGGCTGGAAGACGGATTGAGCCACCCATATCTGAACCCATTGCAAGTGTTGTAAAACCAGCAGCTAGCGCTACACCAGACCCAGAAGAAGATCCCCCGGGGGAGTATTGGAGATTCCAAGGATTATGGGTGGTACCCCATGCACGTGTTGATGCACCAACGAATAGGTAGAATTCCGGCACTGTTGTTTGGAATGGCATTACAGCACCGGCTGCTTCTAGCATATCCATAACCGCTCCGTTTTCAATAACAGGTTCTGATTCCTTGAAAAGTAATGAACCTTGCGTTGTTCTCCATCCAGCTTTTAGATGCCCTACTTCATCCTTTAGTGCTACTGTAATGCCTTCAAGCGGCCTTGCTTTCCCTTGTTTGTAGCGTTTTTCAGATTCTTTGGCATCCTTCATCGCCTCTTCGAAATGCGTGAAAGTGATACAATTCACTTTCGGATTTAGCTCTTCATATCTTTTTATTTGCGCTTTCAATAAGTCTACAGGAGAAGCTTTTCCTGACTTAAACAATGCTTTCAATTCATTAACAGATGCATAACAAAGTGGATTTATGCCGGCTGCTTCTGTAGAGGCAAAATCAAAAGTGGCTGTTGCTACTTGCGGTGCAGGTAAATTTAGTGCGGCTTCAGTCAAACTACTCTTTAATGCGAACGGTGCAGTAAGCATTAATGCAATTAAATTTCTTCTATCTTTTTGAAAAGTTGGATCGATTTTAGAATTGTCTTTCATGATTATATTTTTTTTGCTTTATAATTTTATACTAATCCTATTATTTTCAATGAGACCATTTTATAATGATGCATTGAGGGTAATTTATCTGTTAGAAGTATTTTGTTAAACCAACACTTATTTGTGTCAGGTCATTTTCAAAAGCACGTTTACAATAAGCACCAAGAACACTCTTTGCCCCCATCTGATAGCCGAAACTTATTTCCATGATATAAGTAAATGAACCAACAGCATTTTGATAGCTTTGAGAAAATGTTGGTGTAATCTGAAAGAATGTTTTGTGAGATGCTACTATAACTGTTACAAACTGAAGGCTGCCCCCGTTGATATCATTTTCTCCAGTTGAGTTATCGGTATTCACCGGCTTACTGATATACTGATATGACAGTATCGGGAATACCTGTATAGATTCTGAAAAAATTAGCCCCATTGCGATACCGGGTGCGATAGTCCATCGTCCTGTTCCAATACCATTTGCCGAATTGCCTGTTGGGGCAATGATATCAATAGAGGGCCCAAAAGCACCAAAGAATTTTGAATAATTTTTATAGGGCAAATAAAAATATCGGCCTCTAATATCTCCTAATCCGAATTTTTTACTTTCAGTGTTATATAAAACAGGGATCTCACCCAGAATAAGATTTTTTTCTGAAGGTGCCAATACTAAATTAGCTCTGTACCCTAATAAATTTCCACCGTCAGGTCGGGAAGTATACTCCAATGCATGATTGATAGAATTGTAAAAATTTGTAGGCTTTGAAGCGTCTATCACTTTATCCTGCTGCCCAAAAGCTAATGAGACAGCAAGTAAACTAATAAGGGCCAGAATTAAATTTACTTTTTTCATATGATAAGATTGTATGGTGCGAGTATTTATTTTTTCAATATAGTTTACTGTATTTGCTTCTAACATAGTAGCTAGAAAGTCTGTAGTAACAGCTACATTTAATGTAGTACGAGTGTGAGAAAAATTATTGGCATTATTGTAAGTAATGCTCAAGGATTTTTTAATGAGATAGAGGATAAAACAAGTTGGCCAACTACTAAGGAAATGGGATTTTATTTCATTTTTATATGACAAGTAAACGTTCATTTTACTTTATTCGTTGCGGTTATAGATTAAGGATTAATTTCTCTTTCTGCCTTTGTTTACTTAAAAAAATAAACATCTACATTGTTGCCATATAAAATTAAATTCATGAAATGAAATTGTATAAGCAAAATGGCTATTAAGAATATGATTTAAATCATGAAATGCTTCTTTTGTAATTCAAATAACTACATAATAGTTATTATGTCATTTGTATAACTACACATTAATTACAGAATTAATTACGTAATATATTTGAATTGAATCAGGGCTGAAACATAGAGATTGTGCATCCGTATTTTAGTACTACAGTTTACTGACAAAGGATTAAGCAGCTAGCTCATGAAATTAAAGTAGCTGATTCTGATCATACTTTCTAAAAGTCAACTGAGAAAGAAATATCTGCAAAATTGCTCGAAGTGAAAGGATCGTAATAATAGAGCCCTGTTCTGAATCTTCCGAAATAATATTCCCCAAAAAAACCTCTTTGTATCTCTAATTCTGTTTGGTATAATCTTGTTCTTAAAGCAGCCAGACCGACCCTGACAGGTTTGCAAATTCTGTAAGCCAATTCTGTGTAAGTGAAGAGAAAATTATTTTCTTTTCCCGCAAAGTCGATCATGTATTCGCTTTCGATATAAAAGTCAAATTTTTTATACTGTAATTGTGCTTCTATTGCCGGAGCAATACCATTAGTTTGTCCGAACACCATTCCTACCATGGGTATGGCTTCTAGCGTAAGCGTTTTGCCTGTGTTTAATTTCCAGCCGGCAAATACAGAAGCTGTATTTAAAGCTTCATAATTATATCTCCCTTCAATTCTTAGTGATTTGTTATCTGCATAAAAAGTAGGATTGAAATAACTGCCATTATCAGGCTTCAATAAATAATCACCCCATAGCGAAAATTCCCATTGATTATTTGCCGAATCTTTTGCAGGAATAGTGAGAGATTTATGCTGTGCAGTTGTTCTAGTACAAGCGAAAAAAATTAGAATAATTGATAAATAAAGTTTCATGTTTATCCTTCCCATTCAAAAGTTAAACCTACAAATAAAATTCTTAAAAATGTAACTAACAAAACCGAAAGCCATTTATTATAGGCACCATATTTTGCTATGAATAATTAAAGTTGCGTTATAAATGGTGGTACTGTATCGGTAATAAACTCATAAATAGTAGGTCTATGTTTTTTTTTGTGACCAAATTTAAGTATGTAATTTTTGTGTTTTCATGCTGTTCTATTCCAGCCTAACCTAATCAAACTGCAATAGAATTGGGTAATGCCAATACAATAAACCTTACCACTATGAGCCTTTTCTTTAAGTTACCTTGTGTCTCATAAAACGACTGTTTTATTGAAACATGCTATCTTTCGCCTTTGTTGGTGTTTTTCACCAACAAAGTTTCATTCCTAATATTTGCCCTAATTTCTATGGAGTTGTGTGTACATTAAACCGGTTGGTGAAAACACCCAACCGCGGCGGCGTTACTTTATTGAATTTTCATTTGAAACTAACACCAACATAGGCGAAATAGAGTTTCAGAATACCACCGTTTATTGAAGTTCATAAGTTCCAAACTCATTTGAAGATATTTCTATACAAGTAAGCGATAAGATTCACTGAATCATATGCATAGTGCCGATTTTGAAGCTATGTTATGCCTTTCGGCACTATTTGCAAGGCTAATTTTTGAATTTTGGTGAAAGTCAGGAGTTTAAGAGTTCCCTTTAGTACAAAAAGGGAGCCATGCGTGTATTTGACTTATAATTTTAGTGCTACCCCCGCTTTCAATGAAAAGGCATTCATTGGAAAATTGTAGGAAATAGCATTATTCCAACCAGAATAGGCTCCACCAATTTCGATTATATGTAAAAGTTTAAACCCTATACCAACTTCATATAAAAATGAACTTTTTGTATAACTATTATAAGAATAGGATTGACTAGCGAGTCCGACTGCACCGTTTAAAAATAATCCCATTAACAAATATCTTCTTAGTCCAATTTTTACTGGAATAACATTATAATTTCCCGCTGCTTTACTGCCATAACTAATATAACCTGTACTGGCAAAAAGCATGTTTTTACCGAATCCAATACCACCACCTATTTCAAAACCATTACCGTTATAATAAGTTTTATATAAAGTACCAAAATCCCCATGCGGAATGGAATATGTGAAATTTCCGAAAGTCAATACCTTGGGTAATTTGAATTGGGCGTTGCTACACACAGAGAAAAATATAAATGTTAGAGTAAACAGTAAAATTTTAGATAGGTTAGTCATATATTTTTATGAAGAATATTGAAAAATGAAAAGATACAATACAACGACTTTGACCAAAAAATGTATGTTGAAGTTAGACCTTTTGAAATTAATTATAAAGAACTAACAAACACGGGTGTCATTCCACTCGGTGCTGATCGCAAAAATTGGTTGGCAGTGATTAATCGAGAGGTTTATTGTTTTGTCAAATAAACAACCCCGTTATTTGTTTTTGAAACTTTGAAAGTCAAAAAATTTTGTTTTCTGAATTCAGTCGGTTTTTTCCATTCTCCAGTATATCTAATTGATTCAACTGAAATTCGGATATTATCATTGTCTACAAATTCATACTGTCCATAAACAGTGGTAAAATTATCATTACCACACCATGCTGAATAACCACTTGTAAAACGTCCACTGTCTTGAAAACTTACAAAATTACCAGCAAATCGTTTTGGTACATTTTCCAAGGAGGTTAATTTGTAAATACTAACTTGATAGGCAAGACCAATTATATTGTCAGTTCGATAACTTTTTTTAAACAATAACTTTTTATTATTCAAAAGATTTGATGATGAGTTAGTTTGTCCAAAAGTCGCTTCTGAAATAAAAAGAGACAAAAATAAAAGTATGTAAAATATGTCCTTCATCATTATTCTAATTTTTTCTATCAACTAAAAATATAACTAAACTCATCGCTTTTTGAATTTTATGATTTAGAAGGTAGAAGCCCCGGTAATTTTTCTACAGGTGCTAATCCGAAAATTCTCAGGAACTGCCATGAGTGGTTTTGAACCAACTCCATTGGCTGATTAAATAAATCCTGTTGTCTCATAAAACGACCGTTTTCCAAAATAGCTTAACATCAATTGGAAAAATAGGGTCAACCTGAGCAATAAGAATAATAACAGTGCTTATAATGTGTAAATTATGTAACTCTTATAATAGGTTTTGTAACACTTACCCATTCAATAGTACACATCTTTGCACTGCAACAATTCATTTATAAATTCAATTCAAATTATAAACGCAATGACAAATATTAAAATAGGAAAACGGAATCTGAAAAAATTCTTACTTATAGCTGCAATTGGCAGTATAGCTTTTGCGACGCCTTCTTTTGCTCAGGAGCAAACACCTACATTAAAACAAGATAATGCCCAACGAAGTGTCGACAAGAAAAATGAGAAGCTTAAAAATGCCCAACATAAGGTGGATAAAAAACAGGTTAAAATGGACAAACAAGAAAGCAAAATGAATAAAAAGCAACGTAAAGTCGATGCTCTACAAAGTCCCGTAAATAAAAAACCAGAGTCCCAAAAATAAAATTTTACTGAATTGATACTCTTTGCCTCACTTAATGGTGGGGCATTTTTAATTTAAATTGATTGTCTTATAAAACCACCCATTGTTTGAGAATTAAATGAAAACAGTATAGCAGTTTAAATATTCTTAAAGAAAAGGAAGCTTAGCTTACTATTTGTTTGCGTGTCTGCCACTCATATGTAACATTGAATATGATGTTTTGAGAGTGTTTAAATGGAATTGGTTTGTTTTCACTTATTGCCGGTTCCCAGGCTTTTGATTTTCTAATTACTCTTATAGCCTCTTCTTTTATGCCATATCCGGGATCATTTAATGCATTTATTTTGATAATGTTCCCATTTTCATCGATTAGAAAATCAACTATAATACTATAATTCCCTGGCGGGGCTCCATTTTCCATTGGCAAATCCCTGTTTAAATTGCGTGCCAGGTACTTACTCCATTCTTTTAAACCGTCAGGGTACTCTGCAGGTTTCATATAAACATAATTGGGTAGTATTTTCCCTTTTTTGTCATACGCTATATTTAAAGTTTTCTGATTTTGAAAATTTAACCCTGAATAAGCCATCTTTTTTCCATTCTCAGAAAAATAAAAAGTCTCAAATTCGCCTGATTTATCACCATAATGAGTAGAATCTTTTAATTTTCCGTTTGGATAAAAATTATACTTGCTGATCGCTTTTCCCGAAGCGTCGTACTTGGTGGAATCTTTTAATTTCCCATTTTCATAGAATCCATAATTAAAGGTTCGCCTGCCAATCCTTGAATAAGAGATTGAGTCTTTCAAATTTCCATTTTCGTAATAATCAGTACACAGATTTATACGGCTTAATGATTTTATTGTATCTGCGAAATAAGTAATACCCTCTTTTTTGTTTGAAGGAAAATAAAAACTGTTCATGCGAAATACAGTATCAACTGCAAAACATTCGCTATAATATTTTGCTCCTTCTTTTGCAACAGGGAACCAGAGCGAATCATAATATTTTACAACTCTTTTATCTTGGCCATTAACAGTAAAAACCGAAAATGCAAACAATAACAATACTATTCGTTTCATAAACCTTAATTTATGCAGTATGTAGGCTCCCCTTTTTTTAATAACAGGGTCCATCAGGGTTTCTAAGTTATTCAATATTAGCTTAAATACTTATTTAATTTCCCTTCTTTTTTTAAAGTATAATTAATTACCTGCTATCATAAAACCACCGTTTTATTGAAACATGCTATCCTCTTCCACATTAAAATTGAGATAATTTTAAATTCAATTCAACCAATGGATCTAGTATTGATCAAATGCTAATAGATCCACCATTCCACTCTTACAGCAAAATACTGCCCCCATGTTTTTTTACCCACTTCCTGCAGAAAGGGCGAATACATATGATCAGAAGCAAATTGATTGTAATGCGCAATGCTGTAAATGAAACGGAATTGCGGGCGTGCCCAGGGATCTCTTTTTCCGGAAGGAACATAGGTTGGCACGATAGAAAACTTTGTCATGGCGGCTGGATCCTGGTCCCCGTCTTTTCTGATGGCATGGTGCAATTCACTCATCAGTACAAAATGATCGGTGATATAAAAGAATGCCCTTGCACCTAAAGCAAGATCTGTTTTGTTATTGAATAATTCTCTGCCAAAATAATCGGGCGATTTATTGGTACTGTCCGATCCGCCTTTATTTTTTGTATAGATGCCATAAGCGTTAATGCTGAATTTATTACTCAGGTTCAGCATCAAGTGCTCAACCAGTGAAAAACAATAAGCCCCCGTAAATTTTTTACTATTCATATTGGGTGCACCATAGGTAAGCCAGGTCAATGAATTACCACCGTCATCACCATTGGCAATTCCGCTGCCATACCGAACAGCAAACTGATTAAATGAACCGGGCTTCTCTGTTTTGATATTGATAACATGTTTTGCCCCGATCACCCAACCAATATCTGAAGGGTAGTTATATTTTGTGCTGGTATCAGCCACTGTAGCATCGCCCAGTTTATGAAATTCGGTCAACAGTTTAATGGATTGCTGTTTATCTTTAAAAGGAAAATTCTGTTCAAATACAACTACTGTTCTTCCCCTTAATCCAATACGTGGTGTTCCATCCACTATATTCAAATAAAAATAGGGTGGTACCGAACTGCTGCTGTCTACCGCACCCGGAAACAGAATGCCGAAGCTGCTATTCTTATAACTGGCACCGATACCCTGTGTAGAATGATCATCAAAAAAATAATGATCGGCTATATGTATATCATCTCCCCTGAATTTTTTAGCACCGATCCATATATTCCAGGGAGTTCCTAATATATGCCTTGCTTCTGCATATAATTCAGGCAATGCTGCAGTGATACCTCCATAGGCAGACTTACTGGTCACATTGCCGATCATCTGACCAGAAGAACTATAAAATGCCATTCTTACCTGAACATTGATCAATGTGCTGTCTGCCTTTTTTTCGTTTGCGTTATAATGAAATGCGGTCAATAATTCTAGATAATCAGCTTCTTCCATTCTGCCACCGATCGATCCCATACCGTTGAGGTTCATGGATCTTCCGATACCTCCATTGATCTGTGGTGCAAAACCTGCACCGATCCTGCCATAACTGCCTAAGGAAAAATTCTTATTACTGATCACCTGAGCAAATGCCGTGTTGATGATTCCGTAAACAATAGCAGTCAGGATCATATAATTCAGTCTGTTCGGTCTTTTCATTGTACAACTTTTTTAATCGAAAGGGGAGGCATTAAAATAATGAGATATTGCAATTTGGCAAGATTATATTTTGTATTGTAAGGGTTATGCGAAATGCAGGATCTGTGATGTGATATGCTAAAGAAGCCTGCCATCTCAAGACAAAATTCAATAAAATTATCGGAGTAGAAAAGAAATAATTGATGAGCCCTGAGTCTTTAAATCTGTAAATAATTAAAAATATATTCTGCTTCTTTGGTAAATTGTGTGACCCTTAAAAGGAAAATAAACCCGATCCATATTTTCTGAACCATCTAACTGATTTAAATATGCGCTTCATTCACAAAATACTCTTGTTGAATCTTGCACTGGTTGTTTGCTTCAATGGAAAGGCTCAGACCGATAAACTTTCTGATATTCAGGATTCTTCCAATCAAAAACTCATAGAGCAATTCAAACAAAGGATCGTGGAAACGGAAAAACAGAGAATTGCCGATTCTGTTAAAAGAACAGAATTAATGAATAGCCTCAATTCTCTGCAATTATCTGAGACCTATAAAAAAGAAAAGCTTCAAAAGCAATTATCAGAGATCAGTAATCGGGATGCACAACGTCTTGCACTGAAAAAAGCAAGGATCGATTCTTTACGACAAATAAGAAAAGGCAGTCCTGTCATAGGATTATTGAATGATACACTGTTTTATATCTATGAAAGATTCGGCACATCCAGTTCGATGGAAAGGGCCGTGCATATTTCTAACAAGATCCATGCTTTATACGATGATGATCTGTTGAACATTGATTCTATCAAGATCATTGAGTCAGAAAACGCACAGGATATAGTTTATGGTGAGACGATCATCATGAGTATTTCTGAAACAGATGCTTTATGGAACAATATGTCTATGAAGGATCTGGCTAATGAGTGCAATACAAAAATAAAAGCTGCGATTATTCATGCAAGGCAAGAATTCAGTGTCGAGAAAAAATCGCTGAAAGCAGGCCTTATCATTCTGATCATTGCAATATCATGGCTGCTGATCTGGTTGATCGGAAAAGCCTATGTAAGACTATTACGAACCATACACCATAATAAGGAATCATGGTTCAGGGATTTTGTGCATAAGGACTATACGTATCTTACTGCGAAGCAGGAAATGAATATCATTCTTTTTCTGATCAAGGTTTTTAGATGGATACTGGTGGCTTTGCTTTTATATATCATACTCACTATCCTGTTCAGCATTTTAGTATTCACAAGAGGATGGGCTGTAGAACTGTTCAATTTGGTTTGGCTGCCCTTCAGAAGGATATTGGCGTCGATATGGCATTATATGCCCAACCTATTCAGCATTTTGGTGATCTATTTTGTTGTCAGATATTTCAACAAGTTTATCAAATATATTTTCTCTGAAATAAAAGATGAAAAGCTGAAGCTGTCAGGGTTTCAGCCAGACTGGGCCATGCCCACTTTCCGCATTGTGAATTTTCTTTCTTATGCTTTCATGTTTGTTCTGATCTTTCCTTATTTGCCCGGCTCAGATTCCAATATATTCAAAGGGGTCTCCGTATTTATCGGGATCATCTTTTCTTTTGGTTCTTCATCGGCCATTGCCAATATCATTTCGGGATTGGTGATCACTTATATGAGTCCGTTTAAGATCGGTGATCGTATCAAGATAGGAGACATAACAGGTGATGTAGTAGAGAAATCATTACTGATCACACGTTTAAGGACCGTTAAAAATGAAGAAGTGACGATGCCGAATACAGCCATGCTTTCGGGAAATATCATCAATTACAGTTCTCATGCAAGAACAAAGGGATTGATCATTCATACAACAGTAACGATCGGGTACGATACACCCTGGAAGGATATGCATCAGGCTTTGATCGATGCTGCACTTCGCACAAAAGATATAAAGAAGAACCCAGAGCCTTTTGTATTGCAAACAGGATTGAATGATTTCTATGTATCCTACCAGATCAATGCTTATACCGATGCCGCGAATACGCAGGAAAGGGTCTATTCTCAATTGCACCAGAACATTCAGGACGTTTGTAATGAAAGAGGAATCGAAATTCTTTCGCCTCATTATCGTTATCAGAGAGATGGCAATATGACCACTATCCCTGCAGAGTATTTGAAAGACGATTATAAGCCACCGGGTTTTAATGTCTATATCAAAAAGGATGGTGACAAATAAGATTAGTACTTAAAAAACAATTTCTCATGTGAGGCATTTGAACTGTTCGCCGCGGTAGTGTTTTCACCACCGTGCACCGGTTGTGTGTTATCACTAACCGGTTCTTGTGCCCCGGTTGGGTGTTATCACCAACCGGATTCATAGCATATTACCCTCTTATGTATTCTTAAATACAAAAATCATCTAATTGCCGCGGTTGTGTGTTATCACCAACCGGTTCTTGTGCCCCGGTTGGGTGTTATCAGCAACCGGATTCTCGAACATAAATATTAATGAATCATATCACTCTCTTGTATGTTCTAAAAATCCAAAATCATCTAACTGCCCCGGTTGGGTGTTATCACCAACAGGATTCATGAACACATCACCCTTTTATGTGTTCCAAAACCCCCAAATCATCTAATTGCCGCGGTTGTGTGTTATCACCAACCGGATTCATGAACACATCACCCTTTTATATGTTCCAAAAATCCAAAATCATCTATTCCTGTTTCATAAAACTTAGCAGAAGAATATTTGTACAGTTCTATTAAACTACATATCCCTGCTTTCACAGGATTATTATGTATGTATGACACCTTTTGAAATATTACAGCTTCGCTAAATAAATCAATACTCAATGCACGGCGCTCCCAAAACTGATATTGTCTGTCCTTGGACCGTACAGAAAATGATTGTAATAATGCTGCATTATTTTTTTGCAGATCATATTTCAGTTGCTGTCCTGTAAACTTTAAAAAATCTCTTTGTACATTTTCCTTTGTATTACCTGCCTGTATTTGCCATACGAGATGAATATGATTGCTCATGATTACAAACGCATATATAATAACGCGTTTTTCTTTTACTAAAAATCGCAAGCTTTCAATGATGATGTCTTTGTATTTATCTTCTTTTAATAATGGTTTCCATTCTAATATGGTGGCTGTCAAAAACTGAGGATAGTACTGCGTTAATTGCATGAATTGAAGATAACAAATGATGCATTTTTGTAAATCATATTACAGCCCGAAACCGTTTGGTGAAAACACCAACCGGGGCGTCGTTATTATATTGACATTTGGGTAGAAAATATCAGCAGCAAAGCTGAAATGAAAGCTTTTTATGAAATATGTAGCCTATGAAACCGGTTGGTGAAAAACACCAACCGGGGCGCGCCTTCCGGAAAAGGAAGGATACCCCTACTGAAACATCCTCATTTTATTTCTTATTATTTCTTCTTCTTATTCAATCCCAGATCATTGATCTCATCCACCAATGTTTGCGTGTATTGCTTACTTGATTTTTGAATTGTAGTAGGGTTTGTTGCAATGGATTGTATAGACATCAGTAATTCTTCGGTTTTTACATCAAAGAACTTGGCTTCAATAAAATAGGTTTTATCTGTTTCATAATATCCCGGTGTACTCACGCCCATGCCATAGCCATAATATCCGGGAGAGGAAATGCCCATACCGTAACCATAGTATCCGCCAAATCCGCCATACATTCCAACACCTCCATAGCCTGCATAGGAATATGGCATATAGGCAGTACTGCCCGGTACATATTTGGTCTCTGATTTTTTATCCACCAATGCCACTGCAAAAATTGTTTCGCAACTGTCGTCAATTACTTTTTTGATAAATGCTTCTTTCACTGGCAGTTTCTGTACGTTAGCGATGGGACCAAAGTCGTCGATGCTTTTATGCACCCTTAAACCTCTTGCACGGGCTGCTTCTGCAAGATCGGTTTCCAAAGTGGTTTTCATACCCATGTTCTCTGTGAACACAACAATATAAACGCTCTTGTAGGGTGGTTTTATTTTTTCTCTGTTTACCCAGGAGGCCGTTGTTTTAATAGGACGGGGGGAACAAGAAAGAAAGGATACTGTTATCATGATAACGAGTACGCGAAAAATTAGTTTGGTCTGTTTCATGCTTTAAAAGTATTGTTATTTGAATCAAGTGCTTCAAAAATGCATTTTTATTTTGCAGCACGAATCTTTTCTGAAACACATTGATCCATTCAGGAATACTTTTTAAAGGCAATTTATTTTCTTGCAAAGGGTAGCTTGATTGGCTATCTTCTTATTATTGATTGCTTCGTGGTTTCTTGCTGGGTTCTTCAGGAGTTCTTCGAGAGGCCTGCTATAAAACAGCTAGAAGACAGCAGGGAATTACGAAGGAATTACGAAGAAGGGGATACCCCCGGCCCCTGAAACGGGGTATATTAATTAGAGTTGCCAACCTCCTTGGAAAGGTTGGCAACTCTTGAAAATTAAAATATACGGAGAATAATTATTCGGTATGCTATACTGCCGATTACATTTTTGATGAATGGCCTTAAGTTTATTTTTTTTAGTTGAATGGCCTTAATTGTTAGACAATATAATTGAAGATGAATACATTTATGGAACCAAACTAAAATACAACCCTGCAATGGAATCTTCGAAGAACAACTCATCGATACATAATTTTGAAAAAACAGTAGACTTGATCATTCGGCTTACCGTGTTGTTTTTAATATTGGCATGGTGTTACAATATTTTAGAACCATTTTTATTGATGTTGGTATGGGCTATAGTCATTGCGATCGCTGTTCATCCGCTCTATAAACCCATGGTAAAAATATTTCTCAAAAAAAAGGTCCTCACTTCGATCGTATTGATGCTATTATTGCTGAGTGTTCTGGTGGTACCGAGTGTATTGGTGACAAAATCTTTTTATGAAGGCATCAGGCATCTGCATGAGACCTATGTTGCAGGACAACCTTTGATCCCGCCTCCGGGAGCAAACACTGCAAACTGGCCCGTGGTCACCAAACCCATCCTGAGTTTATGGCAACATGCATCCGATAACTTACAGGCCACTGCAACGAAATACAGCAGCCAAATAGAAGTAGCGGGTAAATGGATCTTGTCTTCTTTGGCAGGGATCGGACAAGGGATATTGCAATTCATGGTCTCTATTATTGTGGCAGGTATCTTATTGATCTATTCAGAATCTTTGACCAACTATTCAAATAAGATCTTTATAAAACTGGCAGGAAAGAATGGCGAATATTTTGCTTCGGTTACTGCAATAACGATCCGTAATGTGTTCAAAGGAGTTATGGTGGTTGCTTTAGTGCAGGCAGGAATGGCCGGTATCGGTTTTTTTATTGCGGGAGTTCCTTTTGCTGGATTATGGAGTGTAGCCTGTTTGGTCTTTGCCATTACACAAATAGGGATCTGGCCTGTTGCTATTCCCGTTGCCATCTATATGTTTTCTGTTTCCGATACGGTCACTGCAACTATATTGGCCATTTGGTTAGTGCTTGCTACGCTTTCGGATAATGTATTAAAACCAATTTTATTAGGACGCAATGCACCCGCACCCATGGTCATTATTTTTCTGGGCTCTTTAGGCGGATTTATCTATAATGGATTCATTGGATTATTTCTTGGTGCAGTGATCCTGACGATCGTATATAAATTGATCATGGAATGGTTGAATACCGAAACACCGAATTAAAACGAAATTTATTTTTTTGGAAGGGAATCATGAAAAATAATAGAACTGGGAAAAGCATGCATAATCACACCAAAGTCGGTCTGTTTCAATTCAATACGGAATTACATCAATAATTTTAAAGGGTAACATGTACTGCTATTTGAGTTCCTTTTCCTACTGCGGTATTAACAATAAATTTACCATCCAGGATCTTGATCCTTTCATGCATGCCCATCAGACCAAACCTTTGTTTGGATTTTACTTCTTCTGCATCAAACCCAATTCCATTGTCTTTGATAGAAAGGATCGCCTCTTTATCATTATCATTGACCAAAAAAGAAGTGTGTACTGCAGTTGCTTTTGAATGCTTTGTAATATTGTTCAAGGATTCCTGATATATTCTGAAAAGGGCAATAGATCTATCATTATCAATCGATCTTTCAGGATCATTACAAAAGAAAGAGGATTCAATATTTGTAAGTTCGGTAAACTTTTTGCTTTGCCACTCCAGTGCTGCTGCTAGGCCAAACTCATCTAAGATGGCCGGACGTAACGAGGAGGCGAGTCTTCTAATAGTTTGCATGGTGGCATCCACTAAATCAGTGGCAGCTTTTATTCTTGAATGGACCTCCCTATCAGTTTTAGAGACCTTTGATCCGATGAGTGAGATATCAATTTTTAATGCCGTTAATAATTGGCCCAGATCATCATGTATTTCTCTGGCAATCGAAGCCCTTTCTTCTTCTCTGATCGTTTGCAAGTGCCTGGCTAATTCCTGCATCTCTTTGCGAGAATTCAGCAATTCGTCTTCCGCTCTTTTTCGATCTGCGATATCGGTTCGGATAGAAAGATATTGATAAGGTTTTCCTTTCTCATTCAGGAAAGGAATGATGGTTGCCGACACCCAATAAAAAATTCCATCCTTGGCTTTATTCTTTATTTCGCCCTTCCATACTTGACCATTGGCAATGCTTGTCCATAATTCTTTAAAAAATGTTTTGGGATGATGACCGGAGTTGATGATGCGGTGATCCTGGCCAATCAATTCATCGGCACTGTATTTGGATATTTTGCAGAAATTATGATTTACAAAAGTGATGATGCCTTTTTGATCGGTGATGGCAACGATAGATGATTGATCCAGTGCATACTTATAATCTGAGATCTCCCTGGCAGTTTTCAGGAGTGATTCTTCCCGGAGCTTTTTTGTATCACTATTTATGATCTGCTTGTCCGTCATTTTTGATAAAGTTGAAATTGACAGCTATCATTAAATCAAAAAACGGCCACGATTCTATAAAATCAACTTTGGTAGTTCTTTTAAAGGTAGAGGTGATTCTTGGTTTGCATATTACGTTTTAGGGAATACCCAATGCATCAGATGACAAACGGTTCCTTGCTTTTGATCAAGAAAATAAGCATGAGGTTTTTAATAAGCTGCAATTTTCAGCTGCGAATCAATTGAGAGGCTTTCATTTTATTTTCCTATTTTTCAAGAAACAACCTTAGCCTCAATAAAAAGAAATTATGGAAAATAAAACATGGCATGACAAACATGAGACAGCATTAAGTTATGGCGATCGTATCGCTGATACAGTAGCGAATGGTATGGGTTCCTGGGCTTTTATTATCTGGCAAAGTATCATTGTATTAGTATGGATGCTGTTGAATGTGATTGGTTTTGTAAGGCATTGGGATGTATATCCTTTTATTTTATTGAACCTTATTTTTTCTACACAGGCTGCTTATGCTGCACCCATCATCATGATGTCGCAAAATAGACAGAATAAGAGAGACAGGATCCATGCCGAACATGACTATAAAACAAATGTTGATGCCAAAAAGGAAATAGAAGCATTGCAGATATATCTCAACAAACTTGAAACCGAAAAACTGGATAAGATATTGGAGATATTGAATAGTAAATCATAAGGACCTGTCTTTGATTCAGTCAACTGATAAAACAATTCTTATTTACTTTCCCATTAAAATGTTTAAACGCTTAAATTTGCAGCCTTATCCTTAAAAAAGTATAGTATGCCCCAAAAAATTAAAGTAGCCAATCCCGTTGTTGAATTGGATGGCGATGAAATGACAAGGATCATCTGGAAATTCATTAAAGACAAATTGATCCTCCCTTATCTTGATCTGGATATCAAATATTATGATCTGGGTATCGAATACCGCGATCAGACCAATGATCAGGTTACCGTTGATTCTGCCAATGCCATCAAGCAATATGGTGTGGGAATTAAATGTGCTACCATCACACCTGATGAAGCACGTGTGGAAGAATTCAAATTGAAACAAATGTGGAAGAGCCCGAATGGTACGATCCGTAATATTCTGGATGGTACTGTTTTTCGTGAACCCATCGTTTGTAAGAATGTTCCGAGATTGGTCCCTAACTGGACAGCACCTATCTGTATCGGTCGTCATGCATTCGGTGATCAATACCGCGCTACAGATTTTGTGACCAAGGGCAAGGGTAAACTCACCATCAAATTTGAAGGGGAAGACGGAAGCAAACAGGAATTTGAAGTATATAATTTTAAAGGGGATGGCGTAGCATTGGCTATGTATAATACGGATGAAAGTATTGCAGGGTTTGCACGTTCCTGCTTTAATCAGGCATTGATCAAAAAATGGCCTTTATACTTATCTACCAAAAATACCATCCTTAAAAAATACGATGGCCGCTTCAAAGATATTTTTGAAGAGATCTATCAGAATGAATTCAAGGCAAAATATCAGGAAGCCGGTATCACTTACGAACATCGTTTGATCGATGATATGGTAGCCAGTGCTTTAAAATGGAATGGCAATTTTGTTTGGGCCTGTAAGAATTATGACGGCGATGTACAGAGCGATACAGTGGCACAGGGTTTTGGCAGTTTGGGTTTGATGACTTCCGTTTTAGTTACACCTGATGGAACAGTAATGGAAGCAGAAGCTGCACATGGTACGGTTACACGCCATTATCGCGAACATCAGAAAGGCAGACCTACTTCAACGAATCCGATTGCATCTATTTTCGCATGGACGAGGGGATTAGAGTTCCGCGGAAAATTAGATGGCAATGCAGCATTAATTAAATTCTGTCATGCACTCGAAGAAGTATGCGTTGAAACAGTAGAGAGCGGTAAGATGACAAAAGATCTGGCTGTTTGTATTTACGGTAATAAAGTAAATCACGGCGAGCATTATTTGTACACGGAAGAATTCTTAGACGAGTTAGACAAAAACTTACAAGCTAAGTTGAAATAAAAAAAGAGCCGTTGCAATTGCAACGGCTCTTTTTTTTATCATTACCAATAAGTCTCATTTATTAATTGCTGTTTACTGGGTTCTCTCATCGTATAATCCACGATCACTTTGTAAATACAGGTTTCGCATTTGGGTACCATTATCCTTCTTCTGTAAGTGGTTCCACGATAGCCCATGTACATATTCTGTGTTTTCCAGTTATTAAAATTACCTGTCACTTTTATGATCTGATGGGGCGTCTTGTCATAGACGATCTCTTCCCAATACATATCTTTCGGTAATGGTACTGCCAATGATTGTCTGTACCAGGATTCTGCATGATCCAATTCTTTCCTTTTGTTATATACATATTCAAAAGCAAGGCAGCCAAGATATTGATTCAAAGAATAAACATAACCGGCATATTGAATGGCAAGGGAAGTGCTTCCTCCTGCAAAATTAGGTGCAGAAGCATAGAAGCGCATCAGGGCCCAGGTCAATGCTATATTGTGGCTATCGGCTTCTATTTGTTTTTCTAAAGTTTTCCTCAGTTGGATCTCTTCCTGAAAGCTGAAGATCTTTTTGGTAGAAGCATATTGGTCTGCAGCAACATCTACTTCGGCAAATGTGTTGATAGGAGATTCGCTATGAAAATTCTTATGCTCATTTTCAACATGGTAATTGGCAGCAAAGTATGTTTCATGAGTCAACTCATCTGATCTTAATACAGTAAGAAATGAGTTTCCCATTAAAACACAGGCAATAAAAATACAATGTAAATATAGCTTCATGCCTTTCGGATAAATTTAAAATTTGCTCAATAATCACAGTAAAGGCGATTCTAAGGAATGGACTTAGTAAAAAAATGCGTATGGGTAAATGGACAGGATTGGACAGGGTAGTCTTTCTGAGGAAGATGGGATGCTGCAAATATAGGGTATCAAATGTAGGTACACCTAATTTTTTTTCACTTTTTTTCTTAACAATGCTGTGATAATCAGGAATTGATACATCTATTAAAACAAAAAGCTGTTCAAATAATTTGAACAGCTTTGTAAATGATATTTTTAAAAAGATCATTTCATGACTTCCTGTATCGTCTTTCCGATACATCCGCTTGGCATCTGAATATGTAGCAAGGCGGCAACCGTGGCAGAGATATCGGTCATATAGGTTTCTCTGTTCAAAGTCCCGTGTTTGATCCCCCAGCCATAAAATAGTAATGGAATATGTGAATCGTAGGGATTCCACACACCATGGCTCATGCCCGTTTTACCGGCATCCATTACCCCTGTTTTCATGATGATCTGCAGGTCGCCGCTTCGCTGAGGATTATAGCCGTTCACTACCATCTCACGGATCTTGGCTGGAATAGTGGCTTCAGCAGCGTGATGTTTATCAACCACATTCAAAACGATATCTTTCTTCAGTAAATATTGAATGGTAAGTTTTTGAATAAGTTCCATTGGGAATGAAGAATCCAGTAAAGCATGATTAAAATAAACATCGTGTTCCATCACAGCACTAATAAAATTGACTTTAGAATATTCTTGGTGTAGCCTTTTATTGAGTTCTATATTCAAATAATCATTCAACTCTTTTCTGATATCCCCATCATCCCATCTTCCACCAGGAATATTATGTTTCTGTAAAAATTCAGGGATATGTGCCCCTGAATGGTCGGCAGTTAAGAAAACAGTGTATTGGTCTTTGCCTACGGTTTTATCCAAATAATCGAATAGCTGTCCCAGTGTCTGATCCAGTCTTACATATGTATCCAGCAGTTCCCATGAATTAGGACCGAATGCATGTCCCACATAATCAGGAGAGGAAAAACTAACAGCTAAAAAATCTGTTACATCATTCTTTCCCAGATGTTCAGCATTGATATTTGCCTTTGCCAATTCCAGTAGGAGATCATTGGCATAAGGTGTTGAAGTTACTTTGCTGTAATCCTTTCCCTGGAATTGTTTCAGGTCGTAGGGCATGGTCAATGCATCTTTACCAAAGGGTTTACTTTCATAAGCATTGTCATCAGTGTCGCAGTATTTTTCATAAACTTCTTTGGGTAAAACCGTATTCCAGTTCTTCGCATAAAAGGAATCCACTAATTTTTTATTGTTGAAGGCTTTCATAAAATCGGGCATGTCTTTCATGTAATAGGTACTACTGATGAAATTGCCTGTTCTACTATCATACCAATAAGCTGCATTGGCAGCATGCCCTGCAGGAATAACTGCTCCTCTGTCTTTCATGGAAATGCCGATCACTTTACTGCGAAAATTGGTGGCTAGTCTGAGTTCATCGGTGATGGTAGTTACAAAAACATTATTTGGACTCATTTGTCCTTCGGCAACGCTGCTGCTGCCCACGGTTTGAACAGACTTGTCTTCTACACAATAGACTGCTTTTTGCGTGTTGTTATCAAACCAGTTGTTTCCGGTAATGCCATGAATAGCGGGTACGCTTCCTGTGTATACGCAGGTATGTCCGCAGGCAGTAACTGTTGGCAGATAGGGTACGAATGTATTATCGCAGGTAAATCCTTCACCCAATAATCTCTTAAAACCGGCATTGGCTTTATACAGATCATAGAAGCGGTAGAGATAATCCCAACGCATCTGATCAACCACGATGCCTACCACTAATTTGGGGCGTTGAATGCTATTGGTTCCGGTAGCTGTTTTTTGTGCATTGCCCTGTAAGAAGCAAAAGCTCATAACAGAAATAAAAAGAATTCGTCTCATGTTTTGAAATATTTTAACAAATGTAATGGTTGCGGCCAACCAGTAACATAGAAATAGAGGAAGATTCACAGATTGATAATTCGCCTTGTTGCTTAAAGCGTTTAATTGTACTTTTGCGGCGGTTTATTTAGAACCAATGACGGTAAATATTCATGTATTTAGGGCAGTGGTTCAAATAGTAAATCTCAAATCAGAAATTGTAAATCGTAAATAATATGGCTGACATTTTTGAAAAGTTGATGAAGAATTCAGGCCCCCTGGGACAGCACCGTGAAAGGGCACATGGCTATTTTGCATTTCCTAAACTGGAAGGAGAGATCGGCGCGAGAATGAAATTCCGCGGCAAAGAAATGATCGTTTGGAGTTTGAATAATTATCTCGGACTGGCCAATCATCCCGAAGTAAGAAAAGCAGATGCTGAAGGCGCTGCACAATTTGGACTGGCTGCCCCAATGGGTGCAAGGATGATGAGTGGCAACAGTAATCTGCATGAACAATTAGAAAAAGAACTGGCAGCATTTGTGATGAAAGAAGATGCCATGCTGATGAATTATGGTTATCAGGGTATCATGAGTGCAATAGATGCAATCTGTGGCAGACATGATGTGATCGTATACGATGCAGAATCTCATGCATGCATCATCGACGGATTGCGTTTGCATACAGGTCACCGTTATGTGTATAAACACAATGATATTGAGGATTGTGAAAAACAACTGGAACGTGCAACTGCATTAATAGAAAAACAAAAAAGCGGCGGCATATTGGTGATCACCGAAGGTGTATTCGGTATGGCAGGTGATCAGGGAAAACTGAAAGAGATCGTTGCATTAAAAGATAAATTCCAGTTCCGTTTATTGGTGGATGATGCGCATGGCTTTGGTTGCTTGGGTGCAACAGGTGCCGGTGCAGGTGAATTGCAGGGTTGCCAAGATGGTATCGATCTGTACTTTTCCACTTTTGCAAAATCAATGGCAAGCATTGGTGCATTCATGGCAGGAGATAAAGTGATCATTGATTTTATCCGTTATAATATCCGTTCTCAGATCTTTGCAAAGAGCGTTCCCATGCCTTTTGTAGTGGGTAATCTAAAACGTTTGGAATTATTGCGCAACTTACCCGAAATGCGTGCCAAGCTTTGGCATAATGCATTACGCTTACAGAACGGATTAAAAGAAAGGAATTTCGATATAGGCGAGACCAATACCATGGTAACACCGGTTTATATGAAAGGTGGATTGGAAGAAGCAACAGCGATGGTGATGGACCTGAGAGAGAATTATAAAATATTCTGTTCTATTGTAGTGTATCCTGTTATCCCGAAAGGGCATATCATTTATCGCCTGATCCCTACTGCAGCGCATAGTGATGAAGATGTGGATCTTACCTTACAAGCATTTACCGAAACAAAAGCCAAGCTGGATGCAGGTGCTTATAAAGCAGAAATGATTCCTGATATGGCGGAGGTGAAGTAGAACCCCCAACCCCTGAAGGGGAGTTGAAATAATTCTAAAAGTCTTTTCGTAATGAGAAGACTTTTTTGTTTTTGGTGACGGGCTGTAATGCTTGTGGCATCAACTGTTGCGTCGCACTCTTGTACGGTTTGTTATTTACTCGTCATTGCGAAGAATGAAACAATCTGCATTAAATGAATTGGAAATCATAGTGATTATAGCAATTTATTATCTGTCATAGCAGCAGATACATGCAATTTGCCTTAGTATAGCTTGACTACAGGATCACTATAGGATGACTATAGGATAAGGCTACTTAAAAAACCTTTTTCAAGGCTGTAATTCTGACAGTTAAGATTGCAAATAAGGTTCTAAAAACCCACTCATTTAATCTTTCGTAGATTCGCCGCAATGCAACAGACAAAATATTCCACTGAACAGGTGTTGGCGAGTTTAAAGATCAAAGCGCTCAATGAGATGCAATTGGCAGCATTGGAAGCGAATGAAAAGCATAGCGATGTTATTTTATTATCAGCCACAGGCTCGGGTAAAACACTGGCTTTCTTATTGCCCGTACTGCAACTGCTCAACGAAGACAATAAACAAACACAGGCTATGATCATTGTGCCTTCACGTGAACTGGCACAACAGATAGAGCATGTTTTTAAAGACATGCAAACAGGGTTTAAGATCACCTGCTGTTATGGAGGACATAAAAGAGAGACCGAAGAAAATAATTTAGTGCAACCACCGGCTTTACTGGTGGGCACGCCGGGAAGAATTGCCGATCATATCCGCAGAGGCAATATCACTTTAGACAGTATTGAAACTTTAGTGATGGATGAATTTGATAAATCACTCGAATTAGGTTTTAAAGAAGAAATCTCTTTTATCATTTCTTCATTGCCTTCTGTTAAAAAAAGGATACTCACTTCGGCAACAGAATCTTTGGAAGTTCCTTCCTTCATTGGTTTGATCGATCCGGTAAAAATTAATTTCTTAAGCGATGAAACTGTCAGCGAAGAAAAGCTGGCTATCAAAACCGTATTCTCAGATGAGAAAGATAAGATAGATACTTTACTGCGTTTGATATGCAAGTTGGGCGGCCGTTCGATGATCGTATTCTGTAATCACCGTGAATCGGTTGAACGGGTGAGTCAGTTATTAACGGACAAAGGTATTTATAATGAGTTCTATCATGGTGCAATGGAGCAGCAGGAGCGTGACAGTGCTTTGTGCAAATTCAGGAACGGTACTACCAATGTATTGGTAACGACAGATCTTGCATCAAGAGGTTTGGATATTCCGAATATCCGTTACATCATCCATTATCATTTACCCCATACGGAAGAGAATTTTACGCATCGTAACGGAAGAACTGCAAGGATAGATGCAAGCGGAACAGTTATATTAATTCTGTCAGAAGAAGAAAAATTACCCGCCTATATTAAAGGTCCGGTTGAGCAATTAGAATTGCCCGATGAATTGGTATTACCCGATAAGCCGGTATGGACAACCCTCTTCATCGCCGCAGGTAAAAAAGACAAAGTGAATAAAATTGATATTGTTGGTTTTCTATCTAATAAAGGACAACTGAAGAAAGAAGATATCGGTTTGATAGAAGTGAAGGATTTCTTCTCTTTTGTTGCCATCAAGAAAATTAAAGTAGGGGGTGTTCTACAATTGATCAAGAACGAGAAGATCAAGAATAAGAAAGTAAGGATCGATGTAGCGAAGTAACCCCCGAGCCCCTGAAGGGGGAGTTGTAAAGACATTTAAAAACCTTCTCGTTTTATGAGAAGGTTTTTTATTTCATGGATGTGATTACAAAATCATGCAGCATCTTTCAGCTTTAAACTTATCTTCTCTATATCGATGGAGATCTTATAAATGAAATAGAACTGGTCGGTAATAGATTTGAACTGCGATAATATTCTTCTCGTCTCGCTTTCAATCTTCCCCTGCTTTAATTCCTCCTGACGGATATGCATCAAAGTATTGATACGCTTATCAAGTAAACGCACTTGCGATTGATCGGTCAGGATATTTTCAGCGATCGGTTCTTTGTCTTCAATCAACTGTACGGCTCTTTCCATATAAGATCTGCTGAGAATGATCAGTGCTGCATAATCATCCATCACATAATCGGTCTGCAGTTTATCGGCATAATATGCCAGTGTTGCAATATGCGAGGTAAGCATATGATTCGAAACTACCAGTTGATGTATCTGTAAAATATTCTTTTGTTTGCTTTTGGGTTCGGACAGCATTTGATTAAATGCATCTGAAAAATTAGCCAGTGAAACCAGACTATTCTTTCTTGCCACACGTGTTTCTGTTTTGCTGTAAGGGGTTCCCGTAAATACAGAAGCGATCAATTGATAGTATTTCCGGTTATCATCAATGACCCTGCTGATAAATTGGTTGATGCGTTCATGCTCCCATATCGGCGACAGCAAATAACTGAACACAAATGCGAGTATAGAACCGATACTACTGTCGATGATCCTGTCGGTAAATATTGTCTTGAAATCCTTGGCATCCAATAGATGAAACATCAACAACACATACAAAGTGATGAGTGTAACGCTGATCAAATAATTGGTGCGGATAAAACTATAGGCACCGATCATGCAGATGGCCAGAAAGATGAGTATGGATGCATGGTCTTTTATGAAATACAAGAACAAAGCGCCGATCGCTGCACCGATCAATGTTCCTGTCAATCGCTGATAGTTCCTTTTTTTTGTGAGACTGTATCCGGGTTTAAGAATGATCACAACGGTTAGTAAGATCCAGTAACTGTGCCCGATAGGAAATAACTGTCCGATCAGATAGGCCGTTAATGCTGCCAATGTGATACGCAGAGAATGACGAAAGATATTGGAGCGGAAAGACAGGTTATCGAAAAATAATTTAGGCTGCATTTCCTGATGCGAGATAAAGTCTTCGGGATCGATGGACTGCAACTTTTTTCTTCCCAACTTTTTATCATAAGAAGTATATTGATGCAGGGTTCGGATACGTGTGGCGATATCATCAATGCTGTCCAGTATATGTTTCAGGCTGATAAAAACATCAACATTCGCTGCATCCAGTACACTCAAACGCAATTGCTGTAAGTGTTCACGTTCATTTAAAATGATCGCATCAATATTTTCATTGTACACCGATCTTCTTCCGCCTTGTAATGCAATACCGATCTCGTCTAATTCGTCGGCCAGTAATAATATCAGTTCCCTGTATTCTTTCAGGATGCCGGTCTTGCCGAAATAATCCTGCAGTTTTTTATAATCCTGATGGGAGGACATGCTTGTTTCAAAAAGATCGGTGGTATCCAAATATGCCATCACCAGGATTCTACCCGTTACGGTAGATTCTTTGACAATATTCCTTGTTTTGAAAATGAGTTCTGTTGCAAGGTCTTGTTTATGTTGGGCCTCAATTTGTGTATTTAATAATTGTTCATTGCTTTTATTGTAATCGACATCATCAATGTATAAGGAAGCTTTGGCGCGCAAATAATCGGCTGTTGATCTTACATAATCGCCCAATGCCTGCTGTGTCAGTTTATACGGCCTGAAACTGTACAGGACCATGCACAATAAAAAATACCAAACACCACCGGCTAACAGATATAAACTGTTGTATAATATGTCCAGACCATCGTAACGATGTAAGGTTTGTAAAATAATGACCAGTAATGCTGCAATGCCCAATGAAGTAGCCCTTGCACCATACACCCCGATCATCGAAAAGAAGAAGCAGAACAAAGGCAACAGTAAAGCAAAAAGCCAATGAATATGATTGATAAAACCGGTAATGATGGCGAGCAGAAAGATGATGATATTGCAAACAATAAAGCCATTCACGCGGTGATGGATAGGGCCGGGGTTGTCTGTGATGCTTACGCATAGAGCACCTAAAGAGATAGTCATGCCGATGAGCAATAGATTAAAATGCCCCATGATCAAAGCAGGCAATAAGATACCGACCGTTTTCCGTACACCTTCGCTCAGATAATGGCTATTGATAAAACTTCTGTATTCTTTCAGGTAATCCATTGCAGTATAAATATACAGCCATTATTTATTTGCCACGGAAGCACAGAGGAACACAGAAGTTTCGTATATAAAATTTTCCGTGTTTCTGTGGCAAATAATTTCTTAGATTTTTTATGGTCAGACCGGGACGGTCTGACCATAAAAAAATCGGCAAGTTCTTTTCAGAAATTGCCGATTTGAAAATTCATATCGATCTGCGTAAATAATCTGTGTTATCTGTGATCACAATTTTGCGATCAATTCTTTTGCCATACGCACATAATCCTCGTTCTTGGCATCCGTTGCTAAAGCAATACATTTATTCGCATCGGCTTTGGCACTTACTTTATCGCCCAGGTCTTTTTCGATCCTTGCTTTTAAGATGAAGAGATAATAAGCTTTTGGATTGGCTTCTGTTGCTTTGGCTGCATTGGACAAAGCTTTGTTGAGGTCTTTATCCCACTCATAATAAAAATTAGCGGCAGCCTGATATACACCTGCATCCACTTTATCTGCTGCTAAGGCTTTTTCAACCTGTGCCCTTATTCTTTCTTTTACATTGGTTGTGATGGGTATACGCACTGCAGTATTGCCCCACATTAAATGCAATTCACAAGATTCCGGTTTGATATTAGAGAACTGCATGGTGAAATTTTCAATGCTCTCTTTCATCTTATCGGGGGTAACCATAAAACGTACCACATCATCACTTTCCTTATAACCGGTGCTGCCCGAATTATTAAATCCTTTGTTGATGATGATGGTCCATTGATCCTTCCCGGGAATAGTGTACAAAGCATAAGAGCCTGTATCGATCAGCTTTCCGCCGATGGTAACATTATCTGTGAATTTCAGTTTGGTTGCAGCATTTGCTCCCGTGCGCCATAACACGCCCAATGGTGCCAATTCGCTTTTTTCTTTGAATAATACTCTTCCCTTGATGGAAGGTCTTGAATAGGTCAGTTCAATTTTACCCAGACCGAAATTCTGTACGATCGTTTGTACGGGACTAGGGGCAGGCATTGTGATCTGTGCATTTGCTGCATAAACGCCAAGCGTTGCGGCAAATAAGAATAATCGTTTCATACTTGTTTATTTTTTTTGGTGATACAAACCTATGCTAACAAATCCTGAGTGCAAATGTTTTATGATGAATTGTTGCTGTTAAAATTATGATTCCGTCAGTATATAAAATAATGTGATCACCATTGGAGCACTTACCAATCCAAAAAAAAGTAAAAAATCTGCTTGTTCTTTAGCCTTGCTCACTAAAACCATGAATAAGAGGATCAGCCAATAGACAAACATGATCGAAAATGAAATGATCAGCAGATCAGCATTGTTTTGCAGATAAAGGGGAGATGCATCATTTTTAATGAAAAAGGAATAAGCAAAATAGATCCACCACAAAAAATACAGGACTAAAAACAGCGTTGATTTTTTATGATCCTTTGTTAAGTTCATATTATAAAGCTGCTGTAATGTAATAAAAATGAAAGTTTAAGCAGGAACTATTTTTGAAACGCAGGATGAAACTGTTGTAAGGTATTACGCAGGAAATCTCTGTCTAAATGAGTATAGATCTCAGTAGTGGTAATGCTTTCATGGCCCAGCATTTCCTGTACGGCACGAAGGTCGGCACCTCCTTCTACAAGATGAGTGGCGAAAGAATGCCGAAAGGTATGGGGAGAGATATTCTTCTTGATCTCTGCTTTTCTTGCCAGGCTTTTAATGATATAAAATATCATCACTCTCGATAGGTTCTTACCACGGTTATTTAAAAATAAAATATCCTCGAATCCGGTTTGAATGGATTGATGCACACGAATATCATCTTTATAGATCTTGATGAATTTGATGGCATCGGTACCGATCGGTACCAATCTTTCTTTATCGCCTTTACCGATCACCCTAATAAAACCAACATCGAGATACAAGCAACTGATCTTTAGATTCACCAGTTCACTTACCCGCAAACCGCAACTGTACATGGTCTCTAAAATGGCTTTGTTTCTGCCTCCATCATTGGTACTCAGATCAATTTGGGCAATGATCTTTTCAATTTCTTCGAAACTTAAAAAATCGGGTAATGCCCTTTTGGTCTTGGGTGCATCCAGTAAAGTAGAAGGATTGGTGGCTGAGATCTTTTCCAATAAACAGTAATGATAAAATCCACGGATCCCTGAAATGATCCTGGATTGTGATGTTGCAGTCATACCCAGTTCCGCGATCCATTGAATAAAATGCTGGAGATCTTTCAACTCAACTTCTCCGGGTGTCTTTGCCTGATTGGTAGCCAATAAATATTCGGTGAGTTTCTCTACATCACGCAGGTAAGCTTCAACAGAGTTATCGCTCAATGAACGCTCTAATTGCAAATAAGCTTTATAACCTTTTTTATATCCTTCCCACATGTGTTATTATTATTAACGGCTTTAAATTTTATTCGCAGCAACTAAAATATCACTCGCTTTTGAATTTGAAGCTATGAGCAGCGAGCATTGAGCTATGAGATAAAGACTCGCAACTCACGGCTCATTCCTCGCAGCTATTCTTAATCAAATGTACGTTTTGCATGAATGACTTATATTCGCAACTTCCAACATCAATTTAAAATAATTCAATGCAACCCATTAATCTTCGTTCCTTCAAACAAAAAGTACGGTATCATAAAAAAGCATTCAAACGGTTTTTAACGAAGCTGGAAAAAAATCCTACCAAAGGTTTGCATAAAAGGGTAGAAGAGATCGATGCTGAAGTATGGAAAGAGACCGATTGTTTAAGCTGTGCCAATTGCTGCAAGACAATGAGCCCTACGTTTACACCCAAAGATATCAAACGTATTGCCGCCCATTTTGAAATGAGTGCACAGGCATTTAAAGATAAATGGTTGTATTACGATAAGAAGGACGGCGACTGGATGAATACCAGTCAGCCCTGTCAGTTCCTTAATCTGAAGAATAATAAATGTTCCATCTACGAAGTAAGGCCTGCAGACTGTGCCGGTTTCCCGCATCTCACCAAAAAGAAGATGGTGGATTATATTCATGTGCATCAACAGAATATTGAATATTGCCCCGCTACTTATAATATGGTGGAAAGGATGATGGAGAAGTTGTAAATGTTAGATGCTAAAGGCTAAAGGCTAAAGGCTAAATGATAAATAGCTACTAAAAATAAACATCTTCTATTAAAAATACCTCTCTTACTTCAGTGCCTCTCAGCGTAATGGCAATAACATCGAACTGAATATATTTCCATTCGGGATGCTGATAGAGATATTCCTCAGCCGCATTCTTTAAATTATTCATCTTATCGCGTCGAATGCTTTCTTCGGGTTTGCCGAAGCGCTCGTTGGTCCGTGTTTTGACTTCTAGGAAGTGCAGTTTGTTTTTTTTGCTGGCAATGATGTCAACCTCCCAATATTTATAACGCCAGTTACGTTCTAGAACCGTATAACCATGTTCTGCCACATATTGGGCAGCGATAGATTCGCCTTTATTGCCTGTATCTTTGCGGTAGTTCATAGTTTTGAATTCCAATATCAAATATAAATATAAAATCATGTTATTGAAGGAAAAGATTTTCAGACTCAAAGGAAAAGTTCAGCCGTATGCATGGGGCGGATATGATTTTATTCCTTCATTGCTTGGTTTTGTAAATGCAGAACATAAACCTTATGCAGAATACTGGATGGGAGCACACCCTTCTGCTTCATCTGACCTATTGATCGATAATGAAGCTGTTCCTTTATACAAACTCATTACAGAGAACCCTACAGAGATCATTACAGACAAAGTTTGGCAGCAGTTTGGTGAATTGCCTTACCTGCTCAAGATCCTGGACGTAAAAGACATGCTCAGTATTCAGGTGCATCCTACTAAGGCAGAAGCTATCAAAGGTTTTGAAGCGGAAGAAGCTGCAGGCATCCCGATCAGCGCAGCCAACAGAAATTATAAGGATAAGAATCATAAGCCCGAAGTAATGGTAGCATTGAGCGAGTTCTGGTTACTGCATGGGTTTAAACAGGAAGCATTGTTGGAAAGGGTGTTAGAGGATGTACAGGAATTCAATATCTTCTTGCCTTTGTTCAAACGTGTAGGATATAAGGGTTTGTATCAGTTTGTAATGGAGATGAGTCAGGAAGACATTGATCGTTTACTCTTCAATTTAGTGAAACGCGAATTACGCCGGAAGGAATACAATGAATTGAGTAAAGACCAGCCCGGCTGGTGGGTGGCTAAATTATTTGAAGGCAAGGATGAGATCAGGAATATTGACCGCGGTATCTTTTCGATTTATTTTTTCAATATCGTTAAAGCCGAAAAGGGAGATGCTGTTTTTCAGGGTGCAGGTATTCCGCATGCTTATCTGGAAGGGCAAAATGTAGAACTGATGGCCAACAGTGATAATGTATTGAGAGGAGGATTAACCCCCAAACATATTGACGTTCCTGAACTGATGAAGCATACCAGCTTTGTTGGTGTTATCCCCAATATAATGAAGGGTAACAGTATCGATGCTATCGAAAAGAATTATCCATGTCCTGTTCCCGACTTCGGCATCAATAAGATCGAATTGAATGGTAATGATAAATATGGCAGTATAGCTCATTCACTGGAAATACTGATCGTAATTGAAGGAGCAGGCGTAGTGAACAGCAAACAACTCAATCTGGTGATCAGAAAAGGGGAGTCTGTTGCAGTATTGCCGGGACAGGAATACAGTATCGCTTCATCGGGGCATTGCCTCTTATTCAAGGCTTTTGTACCCGTTACGGATAAATAGTGCTGCTTATCCACAGATTGAGGAAAATAGAAGTTTGCAAAATCTATTTTCAACCTATTTTTGTCGCAAATAATTTATTGATGAAATCTCAAAGCAGAATATTACTCTTCACTTTAGTACTTGTTGTATTAGCAACCGGTTCTAAACTATTGTTCGCACCTAAGATCGAATGGTCAGGCTTTTCACCCATAATGGCTATTGCTTTGTTTTCAGGCATGATCGTAAAAGATAAAAGCAGATCATTCCTTTATCCTTTGATTGCTTTGTTTTTGAGTGATGTATTGGTTCAGGTATTCTATACAATGGGATTATTTCCTTTCGCAGGATTATATTCTTATCAATGGTTCAATTATTCCTTGATTCTATTAATTACACTGATCGGTTGGGTATTGAAGGGAAAGAATTACAGCAGGATCATTACAGGCGTTGTTGCCGGACCTACTTTATTTTATCTGATCTCCAATATCGCAGTTTGGGCAGGACATGGCGGATGGGGCCGTCCAATGAATTTTAGCGGATTCCTGTTATGCATGCAGGATGGATTACCTTTCTATAAGAATTCATTGATCGCTACCATATTTTATTTGCCAGTAGTGATGATCTCTTATAATGCGTTGGTGAAGAAGAGTTACAGTTTGAAATTATCATAGACTTACAATTGTTTCACACAAAGAGACTAAGTATACAACGAAAAAAAGATCTTACAAAAAAGCCTTAGTGTGCTTTGCATTCTTTGTTCCTTTGTGTGAAATCAAATCATTTCTCGGCCTCATATCCTTCATCAATCAATAAATGATTTCCATCGGCCGCGGCAGTAGCCAGTTCATCACAACGATTGTTCATCGCATTGGATGCATGGCCTTTCACCCATTTCATTTTAATGCTAAACTGTTTGCCCAATTCATAATATTGCAGCCAGAGGTCTTTATTCTTTTTACCGCCTTTGAAATCTGTTTTGATCCAGTTGTCTACCCATTTCTTTTCAATACTGTTCACCACATATTGGCTGTCGGTATGAATGGTGACAGGAATATCTTTCTTGGTCAATGATCGCAAAGCAACAATAACAGCTAATAATTCCATGCGATTATTGGTGGTTAAACGATAGCCTGCAGAAATTTCCTTTCTTTTTTCACCCCATAACAATACGATGCCATAACCACCGGGGCCGGGGTTTCCACGAGATGCGCCATCCGTATAAATATGTAAGGGGTGAGATTTAATGTCGGTCATGTGAACAATAAATTGAGGTTGTAATCCAAACGCGAAAACAAAGATTCATTTAATAAGTATCCACTTTTTTAATGGTACTGTCAATTTGCTCTAATAATCCATGTGTTCTGTCAACAGCCCATGCATGATAAACATCTCTGATCAATATTAAGGTGGTAGCCACTTGTTTGGAGTCTCTGGAAGCCCTGTCAAAAATGATTGCTGCAACATCATTTTCAAGCTTCATCATTCTAGCCTGATCGTCGTAGACTTTTGTAAGTAGTGCAACAGTTTCTATATCAACTTTTGAAATTACGTTATTGCTCTTTGCAATTGTCCATGCACTGTTATCCAGATAACGGTATAAGACACCTTCGGGTGCGATCAGTTTCAAATGCAATTCATTATTGGAAACAAAGTCGTTTTGCAGCTTTTTATCATTTAAAACACTATCGATTTTGTTGAGCACTTGCAAATTATATTGATGCATTTCCTGAATGGAAGTTTTATTGTGTTTCAGTTCTGCAACAATGCTTTTTAATATGGTTCTTGTATTCTCCTTTTCATGAAGATTTGTGAAATATTCTGTGAGGGCCAATGCAAGGATCACACTGAAAATGATCAATACAGATTCACCCAGGTATTCTTTCCAATCTCTGATCGTATAAACAAAGAGTTTCTCTTTTTTATGATCTGTTATATTATCTATAGGTTCTTGTTGTTCTGCTGTTTCCGGTTCCATTTGTTGAATGGTATTTAGTTTTTACTTTAAAAATACAGTGTCGTGGGGCTGTAAACAAATTAATTCAATCTTTTGTTTCCTTTCTTTTCAGGTAGAAAGTTTTTACTGCTCACTACTTTCTTTCCTGATTTAATTTCCAATTGTTTTCTTGCATCACCTGCAATTTTCCGCCTGCAGTTGCTGCTTTTTTATTTTCGACAAACCCCTCTGGGTTTGTATTTACAACAATCTCTTTAGTAGATGCCTCACCCAGCATGGAGAAAATCAATTCAAGATCAGTCATATGATCACGAAGGTTTTGCGATTTTAAGCTTTTTATCTTTTTATATTCAGCAGGTGTAAGACCAAAAGTAGCTTTTGATATCTCCGCAGTTAGAATAGCATTTTCTATTTGTTCTTTTACACCTCTGTTTTTCCATTCTTCAGTTAATTCTTCCCGGATAGCAATGCTTTTCATTCTCTTTTCAATCCAGTCATCTGAATAACCTTTGGCTTTATATAGTTCTCTTGTTCTTTGTTGTGCTAATTCGGGATTTTCTATTTCGTCTAAACGATCAGAACCTACCTGAGCCAACCACTGCTTAAAGGGCTCCGCTTTGGGAGAAGGAATGGATTGAATGATACGTAATAGACCTTTTGCATCGGCAGATTGTACTTTGCGCCTTTTGCCATCAGCGGCTTTCATTTCAACAAGGGTACAAATTGTACCCCAGTTGCTTTTGAGCATTTCATCACGGCTAAGCATTTTTTTCAAATACTGCTTTGCATCAGAGCTATCAGTAAGAATTTCTACAACATCTTGAACTGAAAAATACCATTTTCCATCTGTTTCATTCCAAACAGAGCGAATTTGCTTACTTTCAAAAAGTTTGATATTACTCATTAAAATAGCTTTTTAAATAATAAGTAATTTATGAAATATTATTTAATAGCGTTGCAATTTTACTCAACTACTCCTTATTCATTTCGATACTAATATACAAAGTGAGAGAGTGATGGATAAAATATTATTTGAAATTCAAAACTCATTCAAGCACTTGCGAATCAGGGGTTAGAAAAATTTTTATTTTATAGTCTTGAGATGGCTTTGTTTTGAAGTAATACATATTACTATATTGGTAACCGATAAAACCAACTTGTAATGAGTGCCTACCTTTTAAAAGGAAGAATTTTCCCGAACTGGTGTCACTACTTAAAAACGAAACTTTGTCAATTCTTATGATTGGGATTAATTGTTTTTTTGAATCAGTATCGAATGCTAAAATTACAATGCTTGAATAAATATTATTCTCAATTGTTGAATGTTTTATTTCAACTTGAATAGCTTTATTTATTTGTGAATATCCGGCAGTAAAGAATAAAATATTCACTAACAGGATCCAAAAGTGAGGATATATATTTTTCATGTTGATAAAAATAAGAAAGTACAAGTGTGCGACGCAACCACTGCACCACAAAGCTTTACAGCCGGTCAACAAATAATTCTTTTTAATCTTTTTTATCCATCAAAATCCCTGTTCAGACAATCCCCGTTCAGACAAAATATTCTCCCTTCATATACAAGACCGCTTTGCCCGCAATAGTTACCCTTTTGCCATTTGATTCGCAGTATAATAAACCGCCGCGACGTGAAACCTGTCTGGCGATCATGGTTGTTTTATCTAGCACTTTACTCCAGTAAGGGATCAATGTTGCATGAGCCGATCCGGTAACAGGATCTTCGCCAATAACAGAATTGGGCACAAAGAATCGGGATACAAAATCACAATCATTGCCCGGGGCAGTAATGATGATACCCAGTGTTTCTACTTTATTGAGCCATTCAAAATCAGGAACAAATTTTCTAACTTCTGCTTCATCTTTATATACGAGCATATAATCTCTCGACTTGTAAATATGTTGTGGCTGATGACTGAGGCCTTCCAGCAAAGCTGAGGGGGGATGACAGGTTTCGGGCATACGTGCCGGGAAGTTCATTTCGAGCATTCCATTGTTATTTGTAACATACAATGCACCGCTTTTACATTCGAAATGAATGATATTTTTAACATAGCCCAATTCATGAAATATAACATAGGCTGTGGCCAGCGTGGGATGTCCTGCCAGATCGATCTCCAGTTCGGGTGTGAACCAACGAATATGGAAGCTGTCGCCTTCCTGGACAAAGAATGCCGTCTCCGATAAGTTATTTTCATTGGCCAGCATCTGCATGGTCTCTGTGGGTAACCATTTCTTCAGCGGACAAACTGCAGCAGGATTACCACCGAATAAATGTTCGGTGAATGCATCAACTTGATAAAAAGGGTATGAGGACATAATGTTAGATGTTAGATGTTAGATGTTAGATGTTAGATGTTAGATGTTAGATGTTAGATGTTAGATGTTAGATGTTAGATTGCGGTTATAAATTTAATCTATATAATGATAAAATATTAACCGGTTTTCTCATTTAACATTTATCATCTAGCATTCAACATTACACCTGAAATACGCCTGTTTTAAAATCATCCATATCAGGATTGTGATTGGCTGCAAGTATTCCTTCGCTGATCACCTGCCTTGTTGCAAACGGATCGATGATATCATCCACCCATAATCTGGCAGCGGCATAATAGGCTGAAGTTTCTATTTCATATTTTGCTTTGAGATCGTCCAGTAATTTCTTTTCTTCTTCGGCACTTACTGTTTTTCCTTTTGCCTTCATGGTGGCTACCTGTATCTGCAACATGGTCTTAGCGGCCTGATCGCCGCCCATCACTGCAATTCTTGCAGAAGGCCATGCATAAATAAAACGCGGATCATAGGCTTTGCCGCACATCGCGTAATTGCCTGCTCCATAGGAATTGCCTACGATGATGGTTATTTTGGGAACAACAGAATTGGCTACAGCATTTACCAGTTTAGCACCGTCTTTAATAATACCGCCATGCTCACTTCTGCTGCCAACCATGAATCCTGTTACATCCTGCAAGAATACTAATGGGATTTTCTTCTGATTGCAATTCATGATAAAACGTGCAGCTTTATCGGCACTGTCGTTATAAATAACACCACCCAATTGCATCTCGCCTTTTTTATTTTTGATGACGAGTCGTTGATTGGCAACAATGCCCACCGCCCATCCGTCCACTCTTGCATATCCGCAGATGATGGTCTTACCGTAATCTTTTTTAAACTCATCGAATGAATTATTGTCAACAACACATTCAATTAATTCGAGCATATCGTAAGGCTTTGCATTGCCTGCTGAAATGATCTTATAGATCTCTTCTGCTTTTCTTTTCGGGTGAGTGGAAGCTATTCTGTCAAATCCTGCTTTAGGTTTTTCACCCAACTTGCTCATGATCTTTTTGATATGATCGAGACAATCTCTTTCTGTCTTGAATTTATAATCTGCAATACCGCTGATCTCTGTATGCGTTACTGCGCCACCCAATGTATCATTGTCAATGTCTTCGCCTATAGCAGCTTTTACCAAATAAGAACCTGCTAAAAAGATAGAACCATTTCCTTCCACCATTAAAGTTTCATCGCTCATGATGGGCAGATATGCACCACCGGCCACACAGGCGCCCATCACGGCTGCAATTTGTGTGATGCCCATCGCACTCATTTTGGCATTGTTGCGAAATACCCTTCCAAAATGTTCTTTGTCGGGAAAGATCTCATTCTGCATCGGTAAGAAAACGCCGGCACTATCCACCAGATAAATGATGGGTAATTTATTTTCCATCGCAATCTCCTGCATACGCAAATTCTTCTTGCCTGTTATGGGAAACCAGGCACCGGCTTTTACGGTCTGATCATTGGCCACAACAATGGATTGTCTGCCGCTGATATAACCCATGCCGGCAACAGTACCGCCGCAGGGACAACCACCCTGTTCCTCATACATGTCGAAACCGGCAAAGCTGCCGATCTCTGTAAATACAGAACCCTTGTCCAGCAGGTATTCAATACGTTCTCTGGCCGTTAATTTATTTTTTTCTCTTTGTTTGTCGATCGATTTCTTTCCACCACCTAGTTTGATGATCTCGAAACGCTGCTGCATTTCCAGCACGGCAGCTTTCATCCAATCTTCCTGCTTGTTTGTGGCTTCATTCATATACGAACAATTGTTAGTTAACAAATATAGCTCTTAGTATCATTGAAGTGGAAGCATAGGAATGAAATTAAGTTAAAGAATAGGATGTCATGCTGTCCAAAGGACTCCTTCGGAGAGGCGCTCGAACCATGATTTTGTAACGCTCAATTCGGTTATCACTATTCAAGAGCCCTGTTTGCCGAGAGGCAGGCTCAGAATGACATCCTTTTTCAATGACTTTGGGCTTAATGTTTGCGAACCCTTTCGACGGGTTTTCTTATAGACAGCTTTCTATATGCTTCGTATCAAGTCCGTTATTTAACGGACTTGATACGAAGCAAACCCGAACGAGACAGGAAGCTGTCAACTGTAAATATCAAAGCAGATTAAGCATTTCTTCTTAATAGCAGACACTGAAAAAAGTGATTGATCGGTCAGTCAGGCTTTCAAATCCTTTTTCAAAACTACCATACCTCTGAATTCTTTTTTCATCCATTCGAAGGTTGGCATGGGTAATTGAAAGCTTCCGCAGATCTCGAAGCCGATACTTTTATAAAACGCAATGGCAGCATCGCTTGAGTCCATGGCTTTTAAGAAGACCAGGTCTTTTTTATGTTGTCTCGCAATATCAAAAACGTAGTTCATCAGTTGTTTGCCCAATCCTTTGCCGGTTGCTTCTTTATAGATATAAATGCGTTCCACTTCCAGGGCATTCAATTCTTCAAAGCCCTGCAAAGTTTCATTGATCTTTATTTTGAGATAACCGAGCGCCCGGTGGTTCTTATATGCAATGCAATACATGATATTCTTATCGGCTAATTCTTTACGTAAAACATTTTCAGGATAAGCATATTCGTTCATATACCAGTCGGCACCTCCCTCATTCCAAAGATGCAAGTAATGTTCTTTATAGATGTCTTTTGACAATGCAACCAGTTCTTTTGCATTGGTCACATTCATTTGCCGAATGATTATTTGATGATCCATTCGAAGTTTTCTGTTTTGGGTATGAGTTCAAAGCCTTGCCTGAAAAGTTCGGGAGGCGTTGCTAATTTTCTTTTCACTGTATCGATCCATGCACCATCCACGGTAATGATGGCAGAGAGTTTATCTTCATTCTTCCAGATCTCATGCTGCATGGTCCATCTTCTAATGTCAGGGCTGCACTTAGACATTTTTACATTGATTTCAATGGAATCCTCAAAATGAATCTCCTTTCTGAATATGGCTTCTTCTCTTAATAATATGGGCCCCATATGATGTTGCATCATTACGGCAGCGGTTAATCCATGTTCCGTTAAAAAACTCATACGTACAAATGCGCCCCAATCGTAATACACACTATGGCGTAAATGAAAATTAGGATCCAGGTCACTCCATCTAATTTCAACTTTCTTTTTGTATTCGGTCATAGTAAAATTTGAAGGAGCAATTTAGCTGAAATTATAAAGAAGCTTCAGTTTTTGGATAGCTTTCTGTATAAAAGACAGTAGATATAGGTGGTTTAAAATTATAGATACTATTCAGCATTTTTAGCTGTGATATAAAAAGCAAATAAGCTTGTTCTTTTCAGTTTTTTTGAGTAGATTCTGAAAGATTTTTCGGGAACGATTGCGTAAAAAAATGCATTGTTGAAGCCCTGTTCCTAACGAATTACTGTTTAAAATTGTGCTGTGAAATTTAAATGAGAATACTCAAAATTCTTATTGGTTATCACAGATTGTCTAAAAATAGCTGCTATATGAAAAAATTGCTCTCTTCAATTCTACTATTGTTCGTGTCTGTAACAATAGTATTTTCTCAAAACAACAAACCTGTAAAAGGAAGGGTGACCGACGAAAGCGGTGCCGGATTACCTTTTGCATCCGTTACACTTAGTTCAACTCAAAAAGGAACTCAGACCGACAGTACCGGTAGATTCACCATCCAGATACCTAATGATGGTAAGGCTTATAGTTTGCTTGTAAGTTATGTTGGTTATACCGCCAAAACAGTGGCAATAACCGGAAATGATGTAATGGCCATTAAGCTGACACGTCAGGCAAATGAAGCGGAAGATGTTGTGGTGATCGGTTATCAAACCGTAAAAAGAAAGAATGTATTGGCCTCTGTTTCTTCTATCAGTGCGAAAGACCTGAAAGATGTACCGGTTAATTCAGCTGCTGAAGCATTGGCAGGAAGGTTAGCAGGTGTACAGGTTACTACTGCTGAAGGCTCACCCGATGCTGATGTAAGGATCAGAGTAAGAGGTGGCGGATCCATCACACAGGATAATTCACCCTTATATATTATTGACGGGGTTCAGGTAGAAAATGGTTTATCTACTTTGTCTCCTCAGGATATTCAAAGTATTGACGTATTAAAAGATGCGGCTGCAACAGCCATTTACGGTGCCCGTGGTGCCAATGGTGTTGTGATCATTACTACAAAATCAGGAAAGCCCGGCAAACTCATGGTAAATTATAGCGGCTTTTATGGTCAAAAAAAATTGACCAAGGAATTAGCTGTTTTAAGCCCCTATGAAATGGTGATGTTCGAATATGAAAGAACAAGACCCAGTTCAACAGATAGTGCAACATTTGCAAGCATGTATGGTACTACCTGGGATACGCTGAACAATTATAAAAATGTACCTAATGTTGACTGGCAAAAATTAGTACTGGGTCAAACAGGTCAAACCCAAACACATAGCATCGGGTTTAGCGGAGGAAACACTAAAACGATCTTCAATTTTAATTATACTTATAATGATGAGAAAGCGATCGTTCAAAATTCAGCTTTCCAGAGAAACCTGATCTCGTTCAAGTTAGATCATTCTATGACCAACAAGTTGAAGATCGGATTCTCAACACGTTTTACCGATCAGAATGTATATGGTTCAGGAGTTTCTGCCACAACAGGTTCGGCTTATAACAGATTGCGTAACTCTGTTAAATACCGTCCATTCCTGTCAAATGGCATTAATTCACCCGATGTGATCGATCCGAGTTTGGTGACAAATAACGTTGGTAACGGATTAAACCTTATCAATCCTATTCAATTGAATAATTCGGAATACAGAAAAAGGATCACGACTGCATATAACATGACAGGATATGCAAACTATCAGATCAGCAAGAACTTTTCATTCAGAACTTCTGTTGGAATTGATTATAATAATTTAGCTGATCGTTCTTTTGAAGATTCCATTACTCCTTTTGCAGTGATCTCCGGCGGAGGGTTACCTACTGCAGAAGTTGATACTACAACCAGACTCTCTGTCAATAACTCAAACGTATTCAGTTATTCTTTACATGGTATCAATAAGAAACATGATATCGATGTGATCATCGGTGAAGAAACCTATAAAGTGAATACGGATATTTCTACCAATCAGTATAGAAACTTTCCAAAATATACAACACCCGATAAAGCATTCAGTCAGTTAACAAATTTGGGCATATTTTTTACAGGATATCCTAAATACAACAAGACAGAATATACATCGCTTTCTTATTTCAGCAGGGTAAGCTATGCATTTGAAAATAAGTATTTGTTCTCCTTTAATGTCAGGGCAGATGGTTCTTCAAAATTTGCACCTGATCAGCGCTGGGGTTATTTCCCTTCAGGGTCTGCAGCATGGAGAGTGTCCAGAGAAAATTTCATGAAGAACGTTAATTTCATCAGTGACCTGAAATTCAGAGTTGGTTATGGTCAGGTGGGTAATAACAGGATCAATGATTATCTCTATATCAATACGTTTAATAATAATGTTTATTATTATGGTATCAACGGACAACCGGTATATGGTTATACTTCAGCGGGTTTAGTGAATCCTAATCTGCAATGGGAAACCACTACCAGCAGAAACTTAGGTATGGATCTTTCCATTATAAGAAGCAGAATAAATTTATCTGTTGATTATTACAAGAATACTACCACCGGGCTGTTATTGAATACACCGATTGCTTCAACCTATGGTTATGCTACTCAATTGCAAAATATAGGATCAACTGAAAACCATGGATGGGAATTTCAATTGAATGCAGTTCTGATTCAAAAGAAAGCTTTCTCATGGAATGCTAACTTCAATATTTCTTTCAACCAAAATAAGATCACAGCTTTAGCTACTAACCAAACTTCATTCTTGACCAATTCAAGTTGGGGTGTATCAGGCCAGCCGGCAGATTATATTGCTAAAGTGGGAGACCCTGTGGGAGAAATGTATGGATTTGTAACAGATGGCTTTTATAAGGTCTCAGATTTTGATTATAACGCAACAGCAAAGACCTATACTTTAAAAGCAGGTGTTGTTACAGATGCTACTATCGTTGGAACACCGCAACCGGGAATGCTTAAACTGAAAGACCTTAATGGAGATGGAGTAGTTGATATCAATAATGATCGTACCGTTATTGGTCATTCCAATCCTAAATTTCAGGGAGGTTTAAACCAGCAGTTCGTTTATAAGAATTTTGATGCAAGTATCTTTATCAATTTCGTATATGGCAATGATATTTATAATGCTAATAAGATCGAGTTCACGAATGGTTATACACCCAATTCGAATCTGTTAGCGATCATGCAGGACAGATGGAGGACCGTTGATGCAAACGGTGCAGTTGTTACTGACCCTACTGCCTTAACTGCTTTGAATGCGAATGCAAAAATATGGAAGCCTTTAACCAGTGCCGGTGCATTTTATCTGCATTCATGGGCTATTGAAGATGGTTCTTTTTTACGAATCAACAACGTAAGTTTGGGATATACCATTCATTCTAAGAGTCTGCAAAACATTCATATCAGCAGATTAAGAGTGTATACTACAGTAAATAACCTGGCAATATTTACTAAGTATTCAGGATATGATCCGGAAGTGAACGTAAGCCCAACGAATCCTTTGACTCCGGGATTGGATTATTCAGCATATCCAAAGAGCAGAACTTTCTTAGTGGGTGTTAATGTATCATTTCAATAGTTAAATAAATTACTTCGCATATGAAAAAGACATTTATAAATAATATAAAAATCAGCATTGTTCTTTTGCTGGTATTGGTTGTAAGTTCATGTAAGAAATATCTGGATGAGCAACCCATCACATCCTTTGGTACTGATTTTGTTTTTAACAGTGTGCCCAATGCTTATCAGGCCATTGCAGGTGTGTATAGTCAGCTTACCGGTGATCAGGGATACGGTATCCGTTTAAGCCTGTATTATACAGTTGATAACGATGAAACGCAGGGACCAACAGGTGCTGCAGATAATGACAGAAGAGATATCGCACGTTATTCTGCAACATCGGGTAATGCTCAGTTAAACAGTCCGTTCCTGCAATTATTCCGCGGGATAGAATATGCCAATATCTGTATTGCCAATATTCCAAACATGTCGCAATACAGTGGCTCAAAAGAACTGCAGAGAATGTATGGTGAAGCATTGACATTGCGTGCACAATTTTATTTTGAAGCCATCAGAAACTGGGGTGACCTGCCTGCCAATTTCCAACCTGCAGCAGTATTAGCTGTTACCAATCCACTTCCTTCAAGAGTGGACCGCGACACTTTGTATAATCATATACTGAATGATCTATTAACAGCAGAAAGCATTGTACCATGGAAATCTGAATTGGCCGGGATAGGAGATCCTATTGATGAAAGAATTACTAAAGGTGTTGTAAAAGCCCTGCGTGCAAGAATTGCATTATTCCGTGGCGGATACTCTTTACGAAACGCAACAGCACAAATGGCGAGATCTGCTGATTATCTTACTTATTATAAAATTGCCTGGAATGAATGTAATGATATTATTAATTCAGGTCAGCATGGATTAGAAGCAAGTTATCGTTCATTATGGCATGATTATGTTTGCGGACATGCATTAACTGACCCTGCCAATGAGATCATGTTTCAGGTAAGTGCAATAGGAAGTACCGGAACTGCCGATACTAAATTGGGTTATTACAACGGGCCAACCGTTAATGCCTTAGGAAACAAGAGTATCAATATCCTGCCTACCTATTTTTACTTATTCGATTCAACCGATCTGAGAAGAGATGTTACCTGTGCACCATACATCGTTGCTGCGGATGGTGTAACAAAAACACCGCAAACCATTAGCGCCATCAATGATGGAAAATACAGAAGAGACTGGATTTCCAATCCTGTTATCTCTCCAACCAATGCTGTTCAATATTTAAGTTTGAAATGGCAGATCATTCGTTATGCCGATGTTTTATTGATGTTTGCTGAAGCAGACAATGAAATAAATGGCGGCCCTTCTGCTGCTGCGTATAATGCCATTAATCAGGTTAGAAGAAGAGGATATGGGAAACCGATTGGAACTGCAAATGCAACAGTTGATCTTCCTGCAGGCTTATCACATGATGCTTTCTTTACAGCTCTTGTAAAAGAACGTTCATTGGAATTAGGAGCAGAAGGTATCAGGAAATATGACCTGATCAGGTGGAATTTAATAGCAACAACTTTGGCTAATACAAAAACTGCATTGACCAATATGTCTAATCTGGTGGCACCTTACAATACATTACCTGTTTCTATGTATTATATCACCGGTACAAAAGCGGATGATTATACGATCTGGAAAAATTCACTCTATACAACCGCACCAACCAGTACACCATCCGGAACAACAAAGATCACCTGGATGGGCACTGCAGGAACAGCGAATCTTATTTATGCAACTGCATTGTCAAGGTTTGCTACAGGGTTTACGTCTAACAAAACAGAATTGTTGCCGATCCCTCAGCCGGCAAGAGATGCCAATGTTAACCTGACACAAAATCCCGGATATTAATATTTGAAAAGAAAAGTTATTCTCTAGTTTAGTGTTCTATCATACAGTATCCCCGCTTCGGCGGGGATATTCATAAAATCAAGTTAAGAGAATTCATATGAAAAAGATCGTTGCACTAATCAGTATCAGCTTGATGTCTTTCATCCATCCGTCCGTTAAGACCACGATCTGGATGATCGGCGACAGTACCATGGCCATTAAAGAAACAAAAGCCTATCCTGAAACTGGTTGGGGTATGCCTTTCGTCTATTTCTTTGATTCTTCTGTAACCATTGAGAACAGGTCTAAGAACGGAAGAAGTACGAGATCTTTTATTGAAGAAAAATTATGGCAACCTGTTAATGAGAACATGAAAGAAGGAGATTATCTTTTTATTCAGTTTGGACATAATGACGAAGTGATCACCAAAAAAACTTACACTTCCCCGGATGATTTTAAAAAATATTTGCTGTTCTATGTGCAGTCTGCAAAAGCAAAAAAAGTAATCCCTGTTTTGATCACACCTGTTTCAAGAAGGAATTTTGATAGTGCAGGCAATATCAAAGAAACGCATCCTGTTTACTCTGATATCGTTCGCACTGTTGCAAAAGAACAGCAGGTGATACTGATCGATCTGGACGAAAAAAGCAGGGCCTTATATCAGCAATTCGGAGATAAAAACTCAAAACTCTTGTTCATGCAATTGGATTCATTGGAACATCCCAATTATCCTTCGGGCAGGAATGATAATACACATTTCAATGAATTGGGTGCACGTAAAATCGCAGAACTGGTGCTTGCAGAGATCAAAAAGCAAATACCTGATCTCAGTAACAGAATTGTTGTACGTACCGTAAAATGAATAGCATGAAAAACTTTCTTCTTTACTTTATATTGATTGCTTCTATTGAAACAAATGCACAGCAAAAAATAATCGTTGCGCAGGATGGAACGGGAAATTACAGAACTGTGCAGGAAGCCTTAGATGCGGTGCCGGCAGGCAATACGAAACCTGTGACTGTTTTTGTGAAGAAAGGGATCTATAAAGAAAGGATCATTGTAGATGCGAGAAAGAATTTCATCAATCTTATAGGAGAGGATAAAGAGCAGACCATTCTTACGTTCAATAATCATGCAGGAACAAAACTGGCGAATGGTGATACAGTGAACACTTGGAGTTCTGCATCTTTCTTCCTGTATGCAGATGATTTTCATGCAGAGCAAATCAGTTTCGAAAACAATGCAGGGTTTACTGCAGGGCAGGCTGTCGCATTGAGAATAGAAGCCAACCGGGCTTCATTTCTGAATTGTAAAATAACGGGCTATCAGGACGTATTATTTTTAAGCGGTACCGGTGTTAAACATTATTTTAAGGATTGCTATATCGAAGGAACAACCGATTTTATTTTTGGCGCAGCAACTGCAGTGTTTCAAAATTGCCATATTCACAGTAAGAAGAATTCGCACGTTACTGCAGCATCTACTACCTCTAATATCCCATTTGGCTTTGTTTTCTTTGATTGCAAACTCACAGCCGACAGTTCAATAGATAAAGTTTCACTCGGTCGTCCATGGAGACCCGATGCAAGTGTTACGTATATCAATTGTTGGATGGATAAACATATTATTCCTGATGGATGGAATAACTGGAAGAACCCTGCAAATGAAACAACGGCAAGATTTGCAGAGTATCATAGTTCAGGTCCCGGTGCCAATGCAGCCGCAAGAGTGAAATGGAGTAAGCAATTAACGGATGATGAAGTTAAGAAATACAAAATCGAGAATATTTTAGGGAATTGGAAACCATAATTTTGTTCCAGCAATACTGCAGCCATGAAACTTATTTTGTGTCATACACTTCTACAGTTTATTTTCTCCACGGCATTCATTATTGTTTTTACTTTCTCATTTGAAAAAGTTGAAGCACAAAAAAATGAGCTTTCAAAAGTATGGGTTGCAGATAATGGTGATGGCACTTATAAAAATCCGATCCTCCATGCTGACTATTCAGATCCAGATGCCATACGTGTCGGGAATGATTATTATATGGTTGCATCCAGTTTTGATGCAGTTCCGGGTTTGCCGATACTTCATTCAAAAGATTTAGTGAATTGGACGATCATCGGTCATGCATTAAAGCGTCAGATACCGTTTGCACATTTTTCTCAAACACAGCATGGCAATGGGGTATGGGCTCCATCTATCCGCTATCACAATAACTTATTTTATATCTTTTATCCTGATCCTGATTTTGGTATTTATGTAACTACTGCAAAAACGATTAATGGCGATTGGACTGATCCCGTTTTGGTGGAAGCCGGGAAAGGATTGATCGATCCATGTCCGCTCTGGGATGATAATGGCAAAGTATATCTTGTTCATGCATTTGCCGGAAGCAGGGCAGGCATAAAAAATATTCTGGTCATCAAAGAATTGAATAGCAGCGCAACAAAAACAATTGATGCCGGTAGGCTGGTGTATGATAGCCATGGAATAGAAACAACTGTTGAGGGACCGAAATTATACAAGAGAAATGGGTTCTATTACATTTTCGCGCCGGCGGGTGGGGTTTCCACCGGATGGCAGATCGTGTTGCGTTCCAGAAATATTTATGGTCCTTACGAGCGAAAACTTGTGTTGCATCAAGGAACCACAAACATCAATGGGCCACACCAGGGTGCATGGGTCACCACACAAAAAGGAGAAGACTGGTTCCTGCATTTTCAGGATAAGGGCGCATATGGAAGAGTGGTTCATTTGCAACCCATGCATTGGATAAATGATTGGCCACAAATCGGAATCAATATGGATAAGGATGGGATCGGCGAGCCGGTCACTCATTTTAAAAAACCTGATGTAGGAGCTTTTTATGAAAAACAAACAGCACAGGAATCAGATGAATTTGACCAACAGAAATTAGGATTACAATGGCAATGGCAAGCTAACCCGCAGCAGGGATGGGCCTATTTGTATCAGGGTGCTTTGAGAATGTTCTCTCAGAAAATAGAAGACACCATAAAGAATTATTGGTCTGTTCCCAATCTGTTATTGCAAAAATTTCCTGCCGAAACTTTCAAAGCAACAACTAAAATAATCTTTCACCCCAATTTAAATAAGGAGAAGATAGGGTTTATCATTATGGGAATGGATTATGCTTATATCAACCTGACCAAAAAACAGGATGGAATATATGTGAGCTATGCAGTATGTAAAGATGCAATTGAGGAAAATAAGGAGCAGGAACAGGTGATCGCCAAATTAAACAGCAACTCAGTAATCTTTGCTGTTGAAGTAAAAGAGGGTGCGGTTTGTACTTTTAGTTTTAGTGAAGACAATAAAAATTTTATTCCTGTTGAAGGCAGTTTTACTGCAAAAGCAGGGAGATGGATAGGGGCAAAACTGGGTTATTTCTGTTCACGCACAGAACAAACAAATGATTCGGGTTTTGCTGATATAGATTGGTTCAGAATATCTGCGATAGAAAATCGATGAGTAAGATCATTTTTTTCCGGCAGAAGAATCACGAACAATGATCTCGTCGGGTAGAACAATATGTTCGAAATCTGTAACAGCTCGTTTACTTTCGATCATATTCAATAAGAGATCTGTGGCGACTCTGCCCATTTCAAATGCAGGTTGACGTACAACAGAAAGGGAAGGAGACATTAATTCTGTTGTATCGAGATTGCTGAAACCGATCACTGCGATCTTGTCAGGTATCGCTATTTTCTTGGCCTTGCAATAGCGCATAAAATTAGTGGTCAGTTTATCGCCGGATGTAAATATTGCATCGGGTTTTACTTTTAGTTTCATCAGTTCATTCATGGCTTTTTCTACTTCCTGATAAAGTAACCCCCCATGTGCACAATGCTTTAAATAATCTTCAGAGAATGGAATATTATGATCAGCCAATGCCTTTTTAAAACCATTCAGTCGTTCTTTTGAAATGGACAGATATTCTATGCTGGAAAGAATGGCAATCTTTTTATAACCGTTTTTGATCAGGTGGGTGGTGGCATCATAAGCACCCTGAAAATTATCACTGGTCACCTTATGTGTATCGAGGGAATCTACAACCCTGTCGAAGCAAACCACAGGAAATCCTTTTTGATAAAGCTCACTGATATGATAGAAATCACTGGTCTCGGTGGACACAGAAATAAGGCATCCATCCACCGATCTGGAAGAAAGGAATTGCATATTGGCAACTTCCCTTTCATAATTTTCCAGTGTTTGTGTGATGATTACATTATATCCCCGTTTATTGGCCACAGATTCGATGCCATTGATGGCCTGCGAAAAAAAGCTATTGGCAATTTCCGAAATAACGATCCCTATGGAACGCGTACGTTTTTCTTTTAAACCCAGTGCACTGGGATTGGGTCTGTAATTTAATTCCTTGGCATATTTGAGTACCAATTGTTTGGTTTCCTCACTAATTTCATAACTATCCCGTAAAGCACGGCTTACAGTAGAAGTGGAGAGTCCTAAGGCTTTAGCAATGTCTTTTATGGTTACGGCTTCGTACTTCATTTACTATAGTTTAGACAGCAATATCCCTGAATATTGCGCATTAAACTTAATCGAATCTAAGCTATTTAATAGAAACGATAAAATTAGTCGATTATCGCAAAATTGAACTATGAAAATGATCGTATAAAGCGGGAACGATTGCGTAAATAAAGCGGGATTTTAATGGGATTTATAAAATAACTCTGCAATCTATTTATAAATTTGAACTGCATTGTAATCCCTTTATATGAAACGATTCAGCCATTTATCTTCAACCTTTTTATTGTGCATGTTTATTGCAGAATTTACAGTTGCACAAACAATGCCTGTAATTCGTTCCACTCAGTTTAAAAAAGACACATTTAATATCAAAAAATTTGATGCTGTTGCGGATGCTGTCACATTAAATACAGTAGCGATCAATAATGCCATTACAGCTTGTAACAAGAACGGAGGGGGTGTTGTCTTGGTTCCCGGAGGGATGTGGTTGACCGGTCCTATCGTTCTGAAGAGTAATGTGAATCTGCATATCAATCGCGACGCAGTTCTTCAGTTCACTTCCGACTTTGATCAATATCCATTGGTGCAAGGAAATTGGGAAGGGTTACCCGCTTACAGAAATCAATCTCCTCTTTCTGCAGATCATGCTGAGAATATTGCGATCACAGGTTCGGGAATCATTGATGGTTTTGGGGATGCATGGAGAGCCGTGAAGAAAGAGAAATTGAATGAAACACAGTGGAAAAAATTATTGGCAAGCGGCGGGTTATTGAGTGAGGATAAAAAAACATGGTACCCTTCTCAAAAATCATTTTTAGGTTCTTCAGTGAAAGAACCGGGCGTTATTAAACCGGGCATGACCGAAAAAGACGTGGAAGCCTACAAGGATTTTCTGCGCCCTAATTTATTGGTATTCTCCTCTTGTAAAAAAGTATTATTGGAAGCTGTAACTTTTCAAAATTCTCCGGCATGGTGTTTACATCCTTTGATGTGCGAAGACCTAACAGTAAGAAATGTATATGCAAAAAATCCATGGTATGCACAAAATGGCGATGGTATCGATATTGAAAGTTGTAAGAATTTTATAATCGAAAATTCAACTTTTGATGTTGGTGATGATGGTATTTGTATTAAAAGTGGCAGAGATGAAGAAGGCAGAAAAAGAGGAATGCCAACAGAGAACGGAATTATAAGAAACAATATCGTTTATCATGCACATGGAGGATTTGTAATTGGAAGTGAAATGAGCGGCGGGGCAAGAAATTTATTTGTTTCGGATTGCAGCTTTATAGGAACTGATGTTGGATTACGTTTTAAAACAAATAGAGGAAGAGGTGGAGTAGTAGAAAAGATATACGTGAACAATATTGTAATGAAAGATATTGTTGGAGAAGCCATTTTGTTTGATATGTATTATATGGCAAAAGATCCGGTGCCATTGGCCGGAGAAAAAAGAGAGGCTCCAAAAGTTGAAATGCTGCCTGTTACAGAAGCTACACCGCAGTTCAGAGATTTTCATGTGAAAAATATAGTTTGTTATGGGGCAGAGAAAGGCATTTTTATCAGGGGCTTACCGGAAATGAATATCAAAAATATTGAATTGGAAAATTTAGTGATCAGGTCTAAGAAAGGTGTGGAATGTGAAGAAGCGTCAAATATTTCGATCAAAAATTTAAGATTATTGGTAGCAGATACGGATCCTGTTATTAATATCCTGAACAGTAATAATATTTCATTTGATAAGCTGCTGTTTAATGAGGCTGCAGAATTACTGGTAAAGGTGAAAGGTGAAAGAAGCAGTTTGATCAAATTGAAAAACACTGATACTTCAAAAGCAAAGAATAAAGTAAAAGCTGAGCCTGGTGTAAAAGAAAATGCAGTAGTTATTGAATAACTCTCTTACCAAGATACAGCAGGATGGTATGACCATTAATAATGAATACAATTGTAAACTTTATCATAAAGAAAACGATTGCCAAAGCCAACGAATATGAAAATTGTAATTGCTATATTATTAATTGCTTCCGTTACATCATTAAGTGCGCAGCAAAGTCCATGGAGTGAAAAGATGGCTGCAACGGTAATGACCATCTGGAAAGATTCTTTAAGCACAGAAGGAAAACCTGCTAAATGGACCTATGATCAGGGTGTTATATTAAAAGGAATGGAAGGATTATGGTATGCAACCGGTGATGGGAAATATTTTAATTATATCCAGAAGAGCATGGACTTTTTTGTGAATGATAAAGGTGAGATCAGAGGTTATAAACAAGATGAATACAATATCGACAATGTTTTATGCGGAAGAAATTTACTGACTTTATACGCAGTTACAGGAAAAGAAAAATATTATAAAGCTGCATCTACATTAAGGGAGCAATTAAGAAATCAACCGCGCACAAAAGAAGGAGGTTTCTGGCATAAAAAAAGATATCCTTATCAAATGTGGCTGGATGGTTTGTATATGGGGGAACCGTTTTATGCTGAGTATGCAAAAACGTTTCATGAAGATGCCGCCTTTGATGATATCGCCAATCAATTTATCTGGATGGAGCAACATGCAAGAGATGCGAAAACAGGATTACTGTATCATGCATGGGATGAAAGCAAAGAACAAAAATGGGCAAATAAACAAACGGGCTGTTCTCCCAATTTCTGGGCAAGGGCCATGGGTTGGTATGGAATAGCTTTGGTAGACGTGCTGCAGCAGTTTCCACAAGACCATCCCAAAAGAAAAGCGCTGATCGAGATTTTACAACGTTATCTCTCTGCCGTTGAAAGAGTTCAGGACCCATCAACAGGATTGTGGTGGGATATTTTAGATAAACCCAATCAACCAAAAAATTATCTTGAAGCTTCAGCAAGCTGCATGTTTGTGTACACGATCGCAAAAGCTGTACGTCTCGGATACAGCAATTCTGCCGTTCTAGGTTCAGCTAAAAAAGGCTATGCAGGCATCGTTAAAAAATTTGTAAAGACCGATGCAAGCGGGTTGACGGCTCTAGATGGAACGGTTAGTGTCAGTGGTTTGGGTGGGGAACCTTACCGGGATGGAAGTTATGATTATTACATGAGTGAAAAAGTTGTGACGAATGATCCGAAAGGAGTGGGTGCTTTCTTATTGATGAGTAATGAGATGGAATTATTGCCAACACTGAATATTGGTAAAGGCAAAACTGTTTTACTGGATGATTATTATAATTCTGAAAAGAAGAAAGATATTACAGGGAAAATCATGCCATTCCATTATAAATGGGATGAAATGCCTAATAGCGGATTCTCTTATTTTGGAAGCGTTTTCCATAAGTACGGTGTGCTAACAAAGACTTTAAGCGATGCACCCGAAGCTAAAAATTTAGCACAGGCGGATATTTTTATCATTGTGGATGCTGATAATATTGCCGACAATCCACAACCCAATTATGTACAGCCAAAAGACGCCGATGCCATTTATGATTGGGTAAAGAAGGGGGGGGTACTGGTGTTACTGCACAATGATAAAGGCAATGCAGAGTTCGAACACTTCAATACGTTGACAGAAAAATTCGGGATCCATTTTAATGAAGATAGTCGTAATAAGGTTATTGGAAATCAATACGAAATGGGCACATTTAACCTTAATTCTTCCAATGAGATTTTTAAGACAGCAAAAAAGGTTTACCTGAAAGAAATAAGTACGCTTAAATTATCAGCACCTGCAAGGGCGATCTTGACAGATAACGGAGATACTATCATTGGGGTCTCTAAAGTGGGCAAGGGAACTGTATTTGCAGTTGGCGATCCCTGGGTGTATAATGAATATGCGGATGGAAGAAAATTGCCTTTTGAATATGAAAATAATAAGGCAGCAAATGATCTGGTTGTATGGTTGCTTGCTCAAACAAAAAACAAATAATGCTGGCATTCAAAAAAATATTGATCGTTTGTAGTTTGATGCTGATCTATCCACGTGTTGATGCGCAAGACCCGGTTGCAGATAATATGTTAATGTTCCAGAGAAATTATGGCGGATGGCCAAAACATTTAGGAAATAATGCAATTGATTATAAAAAAGAATATACAGTCGCAGAGAGAGCCGCAATTACAGATGATTCAGGAACAAATGATGCCACCATTGATAATGATGCCACCACTAAAGAAATAAAATATCTGGTTAAAGCATATAAACAATTCAACAATAAAAAATATTTAGATGCTGCGGAACGTGGTATTCGTTATTTGTTGAAGGCGCAATACGCAAATGGCGGATGGCCGCAGTTTTATCCTGACACAAGTTTGTATAGAACAGAGATCACATACAATGATAATGCGATGATTAATGTGATGAATGTTTTGTATGATCTGAGTTTGGGAAATGAGGATTTCAATGTAGTTGATCTATCCTTAAGAAAGCCTGCAGCAGAGGCTGTGAAGAAAGGGGTTGGATGTATTCTCAAGACACAGATAAAAGCCAATGGAAAATTAACCGTTTGGTGTGCTCAATATGATGATGTGAGTTTACTGCCGGCTAAAGCAAGATCATACGAATTACCCTCATTCAGCGGAGAAGAAAGTGTAGATATTGTATTGTTTTTAATGCGATTGCCAAATCCTTCTGCTGAAATTAAACAATCCATCCAAACTGCTGTTGAATGGTTTACTAAATCAAAGATCATAGGTTGGGATTGGAAATTTGTAAAGGATTCAACGGCTTTAAAAGGATTTGACAGAATTCTTGTTAAAGATGATAAGAATGAAATGTGGGCAAGGTTTTATGATCTTGAAACGGGGGAGCCCTTTTTTTGCGGAAGGGATGGTATTAAAAAGAAATCAGTTGCAGAAATAGAATATGAAAGAAGAACCGGCTATGCATGGTATGGAAAATGGCCTAAAGAACTGATTGAAAAAAAATACCCTGAATGGTTGGCAAAAAATAAATAATGAAGCCTTTTTTAAAACATATTATCCTGTTTTTGTTATGCTTTAGCGTTATTGTATTGTATGCACAAAAAAATACTGCAACAAAAATTATTGTTGATATTAATGGGCATGCTGATTTTACAAGCATTCAATCTGCGATCAATAGTTTAAATGATGATTCAACGAAGCCCAGAACTATTTTTATTAAAAGGGGTATTTATAAAGAAAAAATATTTGTAGAGAAATCTAATATCATTTTTGAAGGGGAAGATAAGGAAGGCACTGTAATAACCCAATCCATTGCAAGAGACAGTTGGAGATGTGACAATGCGGACGATTGGGGAGTAGCTACTTTGAATTTAAGAGGAAGTGATATTACATTGAAGAACCTGAGCATCCAAAACAGTTTCGGTTTTGACCATACCAATGATATTACTGTTCCCTGTGCTGCAGATACATCTGCTCTTCATCAAAAGAAAGTACAGCGTGGCGGGCATCAGATGGCATTGCGTTCATTCAATACCACAAGATTAAAAGTGATCAATTGTGTATTGCGTGCCTTTGGTGGAGATACGGTTAGTCCGTGGAATGTAGAAGCAGGCTTATTTTATTTTAAGGATTGTGTGATGGAAGGAGGTGTTGATTTTTATTGTCCTCGCGGTTGGGCATGGGCAGAGAATTGCTTATTTATTGCAGATACAGGCCCTGCAAGCATCTGGCACGATGGAAGTAAGTATGAGGATTCTAAAACTATACTGAAGAATTGCAGTTTTAAGGGGTTTGATGGATTCATGTTAGGCCGTTATCACAGGGATGCGCAGTTCTATTTAATAGATTGTTCATTTGCGAAAAACATGGCTGATAAACCTATTTATCGTGTGCCTACAACTAATGTAATACAATGGGGTGAAAGGATCTATTATTATAATTGTCACAAAGAAGGAGGAGATTATAACTGGTTCGCCAATAATTTGAATAAAGCAAAAGGATCACCGGAAGTAAAAGATATTTCAGTAAAATGGTTATTTGGAAAAAAGTGGGATCCAATCGATAATGAAAACAAAAACTAAAAATAGATAACTGTCATGATAAAGCCATTAAATAGAACTACTGTTGATAAACCTCAATTAACTGAAAAGATCTTGCAGTTTGGAGAAGGTAATTTTTTACGTGCTTTTGTTGATTGGATGATCGATAAGGCCAATGCGAGCGGTAAAATGGATCATGGCATTGCTATCGTTCAGCCTATTGCACAAGGCGAGGCCATTCGGAAATTGTTTGAACAGCAGGATTGCATGTATCATGTTTATCTGGAGGGAATAAAGGATAAACAACCTGTTAAGGAAATATCATTGGTAAAAAGTATCACACGTGTCATCAATCCTTACTCAGATTATAAAGAATATGAAAAATTGTTTTTGAGTGATGAACTGGAGATGGTTGTTTCCAATACCACAGAAGCGGGCATCCGTTATGAAGCAGGAGATGATCTAAATGCAGAACCTCCTTCTTCCTATCCGGCAAAGATGACAGCATTATTGCTTAAACGATTTAAGAAATTCAAGGGAGATGCTTCAAAAGGTTTGTCAGTCATTTGTTGCGAATTAATAGAAGATAACGGCTCAACATTGTGTCAATATATTTTACAGCATGCAAAGGCAAACAATCTGGGAGCTGATTTCGAAGCATGGGTAAATGCCAATTGTCATTTTTATGATACATTGGTGGATCGTATTGTTCCGGGTTTTCCCAAAGAAACAATCAATGAAATAAAAGAAGAGATTGGTTTTGATGATAATCTGGTAGTAAAAGGAGAATATTTTCATGTATGGGCGATAGGTGGAGATGCCAGTATACAAAAGAAATTGCCATTGGATGCAGCCGGATTTAATGTCCTTTTCATGGATGATATTCACGACTTCAGGGCAAAAAAAGTTCGCATTTTAAATGGTTCGCATACGGCTATGGTGCCCATCGCATTACAATTAGGTTGTGAGACTGTGATGGATGCTTTTAAGACGCCTGCTGTTGAGAAATTCATTAATAAAATGGTGGCTGAAGAAGTGCTTCCTGTAATTGATGAGGATCAGGAAGAGTTGAAGCAATTCGCTAAGAAAATATTAGAACGTTTTTACAATCCATTCCTCAAACATTATTTGAAAGACATTTCGCTGAATTCTCTTTCTAAATGGGAAACAAGAGATTTTCCTACAGTAAAGGATAATTTCAGCAAGCAGCATAAAAATGCAAAATTGGTAACATTCTCTTTTGCAGCATTATTAGTATTATACAGCGGAAAAGCGGAAGTGCAATTTACTGCAAATGATACAGCTGAATTTGTTGATTTCATTCAATCAACATTCAATGCTAATGATATCAAGGGATGGGTTGAAGGCATTGTAAAAAATAAGAACATATGGAAAGAAGATTTTGCAGCAGTTCCTTTCTTTATTGATGAAGTGACAAATGATGTGCAGTTAATATTAAGCAAGGGTATGAAAGATGCTATCAGTTCAATTATTTAAAACCTATTTGGTATCGTATAAATTAAAATATAATTATTGATGAGTAAGTACATAAAAATAAATCCCGCCGATAATGTTGTTGTAGCGATAGAAGAGATTGCAGAAGGAGACATTTTAACGATCGGTGATACAAGTATTGTTATTAAAAACAGTATTCCAACGGGACATAAAATTGCCATTAGACCCATCAAAGGGGATGAAAATGTGATCAAGTATGGTTATGCAATTGGCCATGCATTAACAGATATTGCCGAAGGAGAACATGTGCACACGCAAAATGTAAAGACCAACCTGCATGATAATTTACAATATGCATATCATCCTGTTCATCCGGTATTAAACATCTCAAAAAGTGACTTAAAGATCAATGCCTACAAACGGAGCGATGGGAACACAGGTATCCGAAATGAACTATGGATCGTACCAACAGTGGGTTGTGTGAATGGGCAAGCGCAAATGATTGTGAATCGGATCAAAACTGAAATGGATGTTTCGCATATCGATGATATTCGTGTATACACACATAACTATGGATGTTCTCAGTTGGGAGATGATCATGAAAATACAAAGAAGGCATTAGTTGCTTTGTCGAAACATCCTAATGCAGGCGGGATTTTGGTAATGAGTCTCGGTTGTGAGAATAACCAGCAGTCAGCTTTTAAAGAAGCGATGGGAAATTTTGATTCGAATAGGGTCAAGTTTTTAATATCTCAGCAAGTGTCAGACGAAATTGAAACCGGTTTTGAATTGATGAAAGAATTGGTTGAAGACATGAAGAATGATAAACGCGAAGAACTTCCTTTATCGTCTTTAAAGATCGGGTTAAAATGCGGGGGTAGTGATGGTTTTAGCGGTATTACAGCAAATCCTTTGCTGGGAAGGTTATCGGACTGGCTCATTGCACAGGGTGGTACAACCATTTTAACAGAAGTACCCGAAATGTTTGGCGCCGAAACAATTTTAATGAACCGTTGCATCAATGAAACTGTATTCAATGATAGCGTTGATCTGATCAATAATTTCAAGGATTATTTTCGTAAAAGCGAACAACCTATTTATGAAAATCCATCACCGGGTAATAAAGCCGGTGGTATCTCAACCCTGGAAGATAAATCTTTAGGTTGTACACAAAAGGGAGGTAACAGTGAAGTGGTAGATGTGTTGAATTATGCTGAGCCTGTAACTGTTCATGGTTTGAACCTTTTGAATTCACCGGGTAATGATCTGGTAGCCTCAACAGCATTAGGATTATCAGGTTGTCAACTGGTTCTATTTACAACAGGCAGGGGAACACCATTTGGAAGTTTTATTCCCACTATGAAAATATCGACCAATTCAAAGTTGTTCAATTTTAAAAATGGATGGATCGATTTTAATGCAGGCACTTTATTGGAAGGGGATACCATGGATATTGTATTACAAAGATTCATTGATTTTATCGTTGAAACATGTAATGGTAAAAAATTAAAACACGAGCAAACCGGGTTTAAAGAGATCGCTATTTTCAAATCAGGTGTAACGTTATAATGTTCGCAATTCGTAAACTAGAGCAGAATTTAAATTTATAGACTATGAAGCCATTTTTAGATGAGAATTTTTTATTGAGCAACAAAACTGCTCAGCGTTTGTATCATGAGTATGCAAAGAACATGCCCATCATAGATTATCACTGTCATTTACCCCAACAGCAGATAGCAGCAGATAATAATTTCGAGAACCTTACCCAAATATGGTTGTATGGCGATCATTATAAATGGCGTGCCATGCGTGCTAATGGGATAAATGAAAAATTCATTACGGGCAGTGCATCAGATTTTGAAAAATTCAAACATTGGTCAGCTACAGTTCCATATACTTTGCGGAATCCCCTGTACCATTGGACGCATCTGGAATTGCAACGTTATTTTGATGTGCATGAACTGCTGAATGCCGATACGGCAAAGAGTATTTATGATGAATGTTCTGAAAAGTTGAGATCGCCGGAATATTCCGTAAAAAACCTCTTGCGAAAGATGAATGTGAAAACAGTTTGCACAACCGATGACCCGATTGATTCATTAGAGTTTCATTCACAATTGGTGGAAGATGAATTTGAAATTCCTGTACTGCCTGCATTTCGCCCGGACAATGCGATGAATGTAAGTGATACGGAAAAGTTTAATGCTTATGTAAAAAAAATAGAAACTGCAACCAATATTTCCATTTCTTCTTTTGATGACTTTTTATTTGCCTTACAAAATCGCCATGATTTCTTTGCATCAATGGGGTGCTGTGTAAGTGATCATGGATTGGAAGAAATTTATGCAGATGATTTTACAGGTCATGAGATCGACAGCATCTTCAATAAAGTTCATTCAGGAAAACAATTGAATGAGACAGAACAGCGAAAATTCAAATCAGCCATGCTGGTGCATTTTGCCGAATGGGATTGGGAAAAGGGCTGGGTGCAACAATTTCACCTGGGGGCTTTACGTAATAACAATTCAAGGATGTTACAGCAGTTAGGTGCAGATACCGGGTGGGATTCTATTGGTGATTTTTCTCAGGGAAGGGCTTTGTCGAAATTCTTAAATAAGCTCGATACTGATAATAAATTAGCAAAGACCATTTTATATAATCTAAACCCTGCCGATAATGAATTGATGGCAACGATGATCGGGAATTTTAATGATGGCAGTGCCGAAGGTAAAATTCAGTATGGGTCTGCATGGTGGTTCCTGGATCAGAAGGATGGAATGACCAAACAGATCAATGCCTTATCTAATATGGGTTTGTTGAGTAAGTTCATAGGTATGTTAACCGATTCCAGAAGTTTCCTTTCTTATCCTCGCCATGAATATTTCAGACGTTTATTGTGTAATTTGTTTGGTGAAGAAATCGAAAACGGCGAATTGCCTAATGAGATTTCCTGGGTAGGAAAACTTATTCAGGATATCTGTTATAATAATGCAAGACAATATTTTAACTGGCCTGTTGCAAAAGAATCAGCAAGCATTTTATCCACTAAATAATATTAAATATATGAGCACAAATTTGTTTGATCTTTCAGGAAAAACTGCATTGGTAACAGGATGCGATACAGGGTTAGGATTGGGAATGGCTACTGCATTGGCTAATGCAGGAGCAGATATTGTAGGAGCTTCTATTGTTGATGACTATTCAGCTACAAAAACAGCAGTTGAAGCAGCAGGCAGGAAGTTCACTTATTTTAAAGTGGATATATCTAACAGGGAAACACTCTACAGCTTTATTAAATCGGTAAAAGAAAAATTTCAAATAGACATTTTAATAAACAATGCAGGTATCATCATGCGTAAACCGATCGCTGAACACCCCGATGATTATTGGGATAAAGTGATCGCGATCAATCTTGATGCACAGTTCATTATTACACGAGAGTTTGGAAGAGATATGATCGCAAGAGGCTTTGGTAAAATTGTATTTACCTGTTCTATGCTTTCTTATCAGGGCGGTATCAATGTTCCCGGGTATACGGCGAGTAAATCTGCGGTCGCAGGTTTAGTGAAAGCATTTGCTAATGAATGGGCAATTAAAGGCGTAAATGTAAATGGTATTGCACCCGGATATATAGCCACCAATAATACAGCAGCATTACGTGAAGATGCAGAAAGAAGTAAATCCATCTTGGAAAGAATACCCGCCGGCAGATGGGGATTACCCACTGATTTTTATGGGCCTGTTGTTTTCCTATGCTCTGCTGCAGCAGACTATGTTAACGGAACAATATTAAATGTTGATGGCGGTTGGATGGCCAGATAATTTTGAATTAATCATTAAGAATAAGATATGCAAATACGTTTTCAGAATAGCCCTAAAGAAGTAAAGGGGATGACTACCGAAGAATTGAGGGAACACTATTTATGTGAATCATTGATGCAGGATGATGCGATCAGTTATGTGTATTCTCATCATGACAGAATGATCACAGGTGGTGCAAAGCCTGTTCAACAAAGCCTTTTGTTAAGAACCCACGATGAGTTAAAAGCTGATTATTTTCTGGAGAGGAGAGAGTTGGGCATCATCAATGTTGGCGGTCCCGGTTTTGTTGAAGCGGATGGAATTAAGTATGAGCTTGAAAAATTAAGCTGTTTATACTTAGGTAAGGGAACAAAAGAAGTACAGTTTACAAGCGCTGATAAAAATGACCCGGCTGTATTCTTTTTGTTATCAGCACCTGCACATCATTCCTATCCCAATCGAAAAATGAAGAAAGAGGAAGCATCTCCTGTTGCATTGGGTGCAGTAGAAACTTCTAATCAGCGGACCATTTATAAATACATTCATTTGGATGGTATCCAAAGTTGCCAGTTGGTGATGGGATTAACTGTATTGAATGCAGGAAGTGTTTGGAATTCTGTTCCGCCGCATACACATACCCGCAGAACAGAAGTATACTTTTATTTTGATCTGAATGAGCAGCAAAGATTATTTCATTTCATGGGAGAGCCACAGCAGACAAGGCATATCGTAATGAAGAATCATGAAGCAGTCATTTCCCCTTCCTGGTCTATTCATTGCGGTTGTGGTACTTCCAATTATGCATTCATATGGGGTATGGCAGGAGAAAATTTAGTTTTTTCGGATATGGACCCAGCACCAATCACAGAATTAAAATAGCCATGGGCAAAGTATTATGTTTTGGAGAACTGCTTTTAAGATTACCACCTGCCAACGCGGGTGAGTGGCTGCGTATGAATCAGATGCCTGTTTTTATTGGTGGAGCAGAACTCAATGTAGCTACCGCCCTGGCCAACTGGAAGATACCTGCAAAATATTGTACTGCCTTGCCTGATAATATCATTTCAAAAGATATCAGAGAGTATCTCGAGCAAAAAAATATCGACACTTCACCGTTTATTTATGGGGGAGAAAGAATTGGGTTATATTATTTGAAAGAAGGTGCAGATATGAAAAGTGAAGAAAATGTTTTCGACCGAAAATATTCTTCCTTCTCTACTTTGTCAACAGGCATTGTTGATTGGGATAAGATCCTTTCTGATGTTTCCTGGTTTCATTTCAGCGCGATTGCACCTGCTGTGAGTGAATCGGCTGCAGCACTTTGTGCAGAAGCATTGGAAGCCGCATCTAAAAAAAATATCACTATCTCTATCGACCTGAATTATCGTTCCTTGTTATGGAAATATGGTAAGCAACCCAAAGAAGTGATGCCCGGATTGGTCAAATATTGCAATGTGATCATGGGCAATATCTGGTCGGCTAATACATTACTTGATATTCCTGTTGCTGCCAATATTCATCAAAATGCAACAAGAGAAAATTATCTACATCATGCAACAACATCTGCACAGCATATATTTGAAAGCTTCCCTAAATGTGAATGGGTTGCCAATACATTTCGGTTTGATGCGGATGCCAGCAAAGTTGAATATTATGCAACATTAAATACAATAAAGGAACAAGTGGTTTCTCCTTTGTTTCACATCACAACTGTTGTTGATAAAGTTGGCAGCGGGGATTGTTTTATGGCAGGGTTGATCTATGGCATTATATGCAAACATCCTGCTGAACAAATCATCAGCTTTGCAGCTGCCGCAGCATTCGGAAAATTACAGGAGAAGGGCGATGCGACTCATAACAGTGTTTCACAGATTGAACATATTTTAGAACAAAATCGAAAATAAACCAATTGGTAAAATATTATTTCAACTTTTAATAATCAATAAAACGAAGAATAACCATGAGTAAAAAAGTAGTAACCTTAGGAGAGATCATGCTCAGATTATCAACTCCTGATTTCAAACGTTTTGTACAGTCCGACTCTTTCGATATAACCTATGGGGGCGGAGAAGCCAATGTGGCTGCGGCTTTGTGTAACTATGGATTGAACGGAACTTTTGTGTCAAAAGTTCCAAATAATGCGATCGGGCAATCGGCGATCAATCATTTACGTCGTTATGGTGTGGATACACAATTTGTTGCACGTGGTGGCGACAGATTGGGAATTTATTTTTTGGAAACAGGCGCATCAATGAGAGCGTCACAAGTTATTTATGATAGAGCCGGTGCATCTATCGCAGATGTGGATGCAAGCGAATTTGATTGGGATAAAATTTTAGATGGCGCTGATTGGTTTCATACAACCGGTATCACTCCTGCATTAAGTGATAAAGCTGCTGCATTAACAGAAGCTGCATTAAAAGCGGCGAAAGCAAAAGGTATCACAACAAGTATTGACCTGAATTACAGAAAAAAATTGTGGAGCAAAGAAAAAGCCAGAGAAGTCATGACAAGACTTTGTCAGTATGTTGATGTTTGTATCGGCAATGAAGAAGATGCAGATACAACATTGGGTTTTAAAGCGGCCCATACCGATGTTACCAAAGGTGAATTGGATCTGGAAGGGTTCAAGGATGTATTCAAACAAATGAAAGAGAAATTCGGGTTCAAATACATTGCCTCTTCACTGAGAGAAAGCCATAGTGCAAGTGATAATGGATGGAGTGCATTATTATATGATGGAACGGAATTTTATCATACAAAGAAATATAATGTTCGTATCGTTGATAGAGTTGGCAGTGGAGACAGTTTTGCCAGCGGCTTGATCTATGGATTGGTTACCGGAATGAAAATGTCGGATGCAGCTGAGTTTGGTGTGGCCGCCAGTGCATTGAAGCATACTATTCCGGGTGACCTCAATCATGCAACACTTAGCGAAGTTAAGGATCTGATGAAGGGTGATGGAAGCGGAAGAGTGCAGAGATAAAGCCCCATCCTATCCTTCCCCGAAGGGGAAGTGAAATGGAGAAGATTTAAATAGAGTTTAAAAATTAAAGAGTAGAATAATGATTATAGATACTATTAAAAATGCAGCAAAATATTTTTCAGTGCATCCATTATTCAAAAACGCATTTGAATTTATCAGTCAAACTGATCTGGCAAATGCAGAAAGTGGAAAGTCTGATATTGCTGAAGGATTAAAAGCCATCTTCAGTGATTCACCCGGTAAGACAAAAGAAGCGAGTATCGCAAAATTTGAATGTCATAATAAGAATATAGACATTCAGTTTTGCATTAAAGGAGTTGAGACCATCGGTTGGAAGCCAAGAGAAAGCTGTAAAAAGCCTAATGGTGAGTATAATGATGAAAAAGATGTAGCTTTTTTCAATGATGCTCCTGATATGTACTTTCAATTGACCGATGGACAGTTTGCAATCTTCTTTCCTGAAGATGTGCATGCACCGATGATCGGTGATGGTGAAATAAAAAAATTAGTGATCAAAGTGAAAATCTAAAACAATGAGTAAAACACAAGTAGTAGTTAATGCAATCATTGCTCAGGGAATACTTCCCTTGTATTTCAATCCAGATGAAACAGTAAGTGTAGAGATATTAAGAGCAGTTTACAAGGCCGGTGTAAAAGCGATCGAATATACAAATAGAGGGGAAGCAGCTTTACGGAATTTCAACAAGATGGTCAGCATAAGAAATGAAGATATGCCTGAACTGTTATTGGGAGTTGGAACGATCAAAAATCTGCAACAGGCCGAGGATTATTTAAAAGCCGGCGCCGATTTTTTAGTGAGCCCAGGATTTGTAAAAGAAGTTGCAGATTATGCTGTGAATAAAGATATTTTCTATGC